>Ga0307374_10000008_pt1 | contig 278682 bp, 220 predicted proteins | sample OX3MG_FD_202532 | JGI IMG/M metagenome (GOLD analysis project Ga0307374, IMG submission 202532) | Soil microbial communities from Risofladan, Vaasa, Finland - OX-3 | ecosystem: Environmental > Terrestrial > Soil > Coastal area > Acid sulfate soil | place: Finland: Risofladan, Vaasa...
TTGCCATCTTGGCACTGGCTAACACTTTCGTGATGGCCGCGGTCAACGTTGTCTTGCCGTGGTCAATGTGTCCAATCGTGCCCACATTCACATGGGGCTTTGTGCGCTCAAATTTCTTCTTCGCCATTTCCTGATACTGGCTCCTTTTACAATTGTACCTGCGATTCAGATAACAATGAGTGTTGTATAGATGAGACATGCAGCAGCCGTCCCCTGGTTATCTGATCGCCCAAACAGAGAGAAATCTTCCACAATTTCATCCGTAGTATGTGCTATGCGGGTGAAACTCTACTGGGAGATGACGATCATTCAGAAGACGGCAGCAAATTGCAGTACCCTCAAAAGGGTCAACTGCGGGTATCATGAAGATAAGTGCTGTTCAGCATTCTTCAGAAACCACAGGAGCCCGTGATGGGAATTGAACCCATGACCCCAGTCTTACCAAGACTGTGCGCTACCGCTGCGCCACACGGGCAGGCATTCAGGTGGGCAGTGAGGGATTCGAACCCCCGAAGCTCTCGCAACTGATTTACAGTCAGTCCCATTTGACCGCTTTGGTAACTGCCCAGGTATCGAGTCTCGAAAGGACTCAAAAGCCTGCTACTTTCGCCACATTAAAGGAATACATGCATAACAGTTATCCCCTGAGTGATGACGGGTTCATTATAGCTGACGATTGGTGAGATGTCAAGCATTTTGCACCGGTCGGGTAAAATTAAAAAGAGGCAGGCAAAACCATTGCGTCTTGCGCGATTTGCTGGTATAATCTCAATCGTTAGAGATACACAAGCACCGCGCATGTTAATGCGATTTTCCCTGGTTTCCGATTTTCCTGTGGTTTGTTGATAGCGATTTGACATTGGAACGAAGAGGTATTCTGTATGGCGACGAATTGTGACTTTAGCCGTTCTTCCTTACTTGCGGAACAGTACCAGCGCGACATGGAACTCATAGCAATAGCTCTCCAGGAAGAAAGTCAGGATGAACGTGAAGAGCGTCTGGACATGGTTGCACGCTCCTGGTCACTAACCAGCGCCTGTTTCCATGCACAGCCTGAGTCAAATGAAGTTCCAGCGTATGCCACTGCGATGGCGTATGCCCGTCCGTAGTAGATGATAAGATAGTAGAGCGATGCCTCATCCACCAGACCTTACAGCCGAAGCACTGACCTATCAGACGCCAGTGCAATTTGGTATGGTGTACTGGGTCAATTTTGGCTATCCCTCCCTCCCGGCTGGCATAGAGGAGAAGCGTATTCTCGACTGGCATCCTGCGCTGGTCGTATCTGGTGAGCCGTTTTGTCGTCACGCGGGTGCGGTGAACGTGGTTGCGCTGACATCTTATCGTGGCAAACTGCGCCCTTACCATCATCTGCTGCTGAAGCGAGACTATCCTCTGCTCGACACCGACAGCCTTGTAAAAACCGAACTCATGTACCCGGTTCTACGCACACTACTGGCGGACCAGTATGCCATTTGCAAGCTGAATGAACCCGATTTGCGAACAATCATGAGCAAAGTCGCCAACAGCCTTGCGATAACGATGTTTTACGCGCTGCATTAAATAAGCCGGAGGAATGAGCGTATGAGCGTTGACAATAATCAGCTTCAGCTTTTACCTTCAATAGATGAACTTTTGCAAACGGCGGCAGGATTGCGACTGATTAGCCTGTTTTCGCGCTCCCTTACACTGCGTGCGCTGCGTGCCAGTCTTGCCCAGGCACGGCTGGATATTCGCGAAGGCGCTCCCTGTCCCTCATCTGAAGAACTGCTCCTGCATGCAGAGCGGGCGCTGCTACAGGAGCAGCGCCCGCATTTGCGGCCAGTGATTAATGCTACTGGTGTAATTATCAATACAAATCTGGGACGAGCGCCATTGAGCCAGCAGGCTCTGGCGGCAGTGCAGCAGATAGCAGGGGGCTACTCAAACCTGGAATACGAGTTAGAAGCCGGTACGCGGGGTTCGCGCCACTCGCATGTTACGGCACTCTTGCGTGATTTGACGGGGGCCGAGGCGGCGCTTGTGACCAACAATAACGCGGCGGCGGTACTGCTGGCCCTGAGTGCGCTGGCGCTAGGACGTGAGGTGGTTATTTCACGTGGACAACTGGTCGAGATTGGCGGCGGCTTCCGCGTTCCCGATGTGATGCGCCAGAGCGGTTGCTCACTGGTCGAGGTCGGCACCACGAACCGCACGCGCATCGGTGATTACGAGGCCGCACTAAGTGAGCGCACGGCACTCCTGCTCACGGTTCATCCCAGCAACTTTCTCATCACCGGTTTTACCGAGTCCACACCGGTACAGGCACTAACGGCCCTTGCTCAACAACACCATTTGCTGGTGATGGATGACCTTGGCAGTGGTTGTTTGCTTGCCAGCGAACATTATGGGCTGGGCCACGAGCCGAGGCCGCAGGAGAGCATCGCGGCGGGCGCGGATGTCGTCTGCTTCTCTGGCGATAAGTTGTTAGGTGGGCCGCAGGCAGGTATCCTCGTGGGCAAAGCTGAGGTGATTGCGCGTATCGCCAGACATCCTCTGATGCGAGCAATGCGCATTGACAAAATGACGCTGGCGGCGCTCGAAGCGACGTTACGCCATTATCAACGCGATGAGGCTGATACCACTATTCCTATCTGGCGCATGATAGCGCAACGTCCAGAAAAACTTGCCAGTCGCGCCGCACGCTGGGCTGGAAAGCTACAAACGCAGGGCATTGCAGCACATGTGCAACGCGGCGAATCCACTGTCGGCGGTGGGTCCCTGCCTGGTGAGACACTTCCTACAAGTCTGTTGGCTCTTGATGCTGAGAACACTCCACTCCCACTCGCGGAACTTGCGCGACGCTTGCGCATGTGTAGCACCCCCATTATTGCTCGTATTCAACACGATACGCTCCTACTCGATCCACGTACCGTCCTGGAAGAACAGGATAAAGCCTTGTTGCTGGGGCTGGTGGAAGAGGTTGGGCGGGGGTAGGGTACTGGTGGCTTTTACAAAATCGCCTTTACTGACAAAAGTTAAGAAGTAACAAAGTACGTAATTGACTTTGCCGTAGAGGTATGCTAATAATAAGAGATACCGCTTGATAGATAAGGCAAGTGTACAAGTTATGACGATTGAATAGAATGGAATGATGCGAAATCGGAATAGATCTCAACGCAGCCAGCTTCTATATGAACCGCTACCAGATGCGGCACTTCGTGCTGTCTCTGACAGCTTCTTACGGCTAGGTTTTGAGCCGGAAGCAATTGAGAAGGACTACAGGTTTTCATCTGCTCGTACCAATGTAAGAGTAAATGTTCTGGCTTTTGCTCATCCATCGCAAAGAAATCTAAATGACTATGCAAGTGTGACCGTCTTGAATGTCGTAAATAGTCAAGGTGATACAGATATAAGTGATAGAGTATCTCTTATGGCCGAGTCTTCTGCACCTTTTCATATCATCTATCGAGAAAACGCATTTGAGCTGTGGACAAGCAATGTTGATATAGCTCCAGGGAGGAAAAAGCCAACCATTAAATCTAAGAGGATTGTAGCTTCAATTGCAAATGATAGGTTAAGCGATGCTCTTAGTATTTACTCCGATGATCTCAATCCACAACGCCTCATTAACGTCAAGCAGGGACGCGAAGTCTTTAAACAATTTTCCTATATCAATTCATTGCGACTCTCCCTCTGGGCAGAATCAATACGAAGCAAACCATTGGTTCAACATTTTGAACAGGCGATACAGGTATTACGTAAACATCAACCTCAATTACCCGGAGAAACTATTACCAATATTGCTACTCAGCTTCTTGGTCTACTTATTCTGGCAGATACTGGTTCATTTGGTCAGGCGATACGTCTTAATAGACCATCATTATCGGAGCTGATTAATGAGGCTTTAGACAAATTCCCGCATTATTTTGATAAAGCCCTTCTGTTAGATATATATCCTGATGCAGTAAAACAAGCGTATAATGTGCTACAAATGATACAATACGCTGGCTTTGTACCTGATATGCTGGGTGATCTTTATGCTGTCGCTTATGAAAAGGAAGAGCGTAAACAACTTGGAAATTACGATACACCGCTCTATCTTGCGCGTCGTATTTTAGAAGCTATCCCTATTGAGCAACTTCCACCTGATGAAAGAGTCATTGCGGATGTTACTTGCGGTTGGGGAAGTTTTCTCATAGCTGGTTATGAGCGTATCGTAAACTTGAGTGAGTCAAAAAGAATACCACTTCAGCAATATCTTCACGGAAACGATGTTGATCCATTTTTCGTTCAACTGGCTCGACTTGGGCTTATGCGTGCAACAGTGCGTGATGATTGGAACGTTGACAATCAAGATGTATTTGAGTGGGCATGGTTACAAAACCACCAACCTGATATTATTGTTGGCAACCCGCCATTTTTTGGTAATCGTAAGGAATCTCTCTCTGTTACTCAGCAAGCATATATTCAAGATGAAAAAACGACTACGCAGAAGCGCGGTGAAAAAGCCAACAAATTTCTTGAACAAGCAATTGAACGATTAAAACCGGGAGGATACCTTGCCCTCGTGATGCCTCGCTCCTTCACAATATCACAGGCAGGACCCAGTACACGAAAAAAACTTCTTGATGAGTGTGATATTCTCGAATTATGGGAACTGCCAGCAGAAGTATTTCAAGGAGCTACCGTTCGCACAACAGTCGTTTTTGCACAGAAAAAGCCAGTAAGTAGCGCAGAGACAAAGCAATCTTCCTGTGTAAGAATACGTACAGTACAACCAGGAACAATTGAAAAGTTTAAGAGCGTAGGAGCCTTCACCAGTTCTTCAATTACAGTAAATCAAGCAGTGTGGCATACGACGGAGTGGAAAGACGAATCAAAGACAGTAACTCACGTTATGGACTATAAAACCATTTTGCCAGAAGTAACCTGGCAAGCAATACGAAAACAGTGCATTGAATTGCAAGAATGCGCGGCTATTACTCGTGGCATAACCCGTGGTACTAAAAGAAAAAGCTATGATATCCCTCCCAGATTCGTTTATTTGCTGCCCAATGTAAAAGATACCTTTCCTTCTTCCTATTTGCTGAATTATACAAAAGCGGAAAAGCTTCTATACCCAGATAACAGTGAAAGACCTCGATTAGAATATGAACCCCTCTTTCAGGCACAAAAGGTCCTTTTACAATATGTCCAGACTCCAAGTTGGGGTAGGAGAGCTAAAGTTGCAATTGAGCGGCGTGGATATTATGTTTCAGAACACTTCTACGCCATCGGAATACAAAAAAATACGTTATGGAAGCCAACGTACACCCTTACCAATGAGATTCTGGCAGCTATTTTAGAATGGGATGTCAGCAATGCCTGGATTATTGAACATATGAGGAGTCCAAATATTCCATCTTATGCTTTGAAAACTATACCCATCCCAACTATATTGAGTAAAGAAGACTGTAAAGATCTCACGGATGCTATATTGATTATCGAAAAAGATGTAAATGCAAGAAAATTCGTATCACCAGAGGGAATAGAGGCTCATAACGTAATTGATAGGATTTTGAAAGTTGCTTATCATTTGGATGAACATACCTTTAAAAGACTTCGTGAAGTGAGATATTGGGAAGACGAACACCGCATCACATTAGATTTGCAACTGGAACAAACAAGGGCTAACTGGCTAACCAGCGGTATTGTTGATCATGTTGATGCAGAAAGAGGGAAAATAACGCTCTGGATGGATGGGTTCGATGAATTGCAGCAAGTCAATATCGTACCTTCTATGCCCGGTTGGTTACTTCGTCCTAATGCTGCTTTTCTTACAAAGATTCCTCGCGATTACAGAAGGCAAAAAAAGATAGACCCGGATACGTATGATTGGGGGGCATTTCGTCCACAGCCATATATGTATATGACGAATGAGGATTTGCTAGAAGGGCTATCCAAACATTTTGTAGCTGAACCACAATAGTGGATAGAGAGATGAGTATATAGTGCCTGTAGTAAAAATTGCCTTTCTTGATGTAGGTCAGGGCGATACAACAGTTATCTCATGTCCTGAAACCCAGGAGGCCATTGTAGTTGATTGTGTTGATAGTTCATCCGTTTTAGATTACCTTGAAAAGGAACATATCAAACAGTTACGTGGGGTCATCATCACCCATCTCCATGCTGACCACTATGGAGATGTCGCTGATTTACTCAACAATTGTGCAGACATGGTAGGTATACAGGGATGCGAAGTACTGGCGACCACTGAAGATGTTGTCAACCCTCATGACCTGCATGATTCTCGAAAAAAAAGTGTGAGTAAAAAGTACCCACCAGATGGAGACGGACATTCCTATGTTTATGAACAACCACAGGTAGGAACGAGGCTATCACCTTCTTCTGCATTAGCAAAGCTTTATCTGTGGTGTAAGCAAAACGAAAGAAAATGCGAACCCTTAAAAGCAACTCCACACGCAAAACTTCCAATGGAAGGCACTTTAGTACAAAGTCTGAAATTGCTGCATCCTCCACATGTTGACTATCAAAAACTGCGCATGCAGGGATTAAATAATATCTCTGTTGTCTTACGTGTAACTGGTAATGGTTCCAGCGCACTTCTCACAGGTGATCTTGAACCATACGGCTGGCAGCAACTAAAGGCAAAAAGCTCAAATCTCGCAAGCGATATACTCAAATTTCCACATCATGGCGGAGCCTGGAATGAAGCTCAAGCAGATGATTTATTGTCTGCTATACAGCCCTCAATTGCCGTCATTGCAGTGGGCAGCAATAATACGTATGATCATCCTAAAGCTGATGCGTTTAACTCTTTACGTAAACGAACTGATATACATCTCCTTTGTACCCAGGCCACGGATCAATGCCAATCCATTGTTCACAACGAAAGGAGTGCAGTCGTAAGTAAGTTTAAGATGCAATCAGAAAAGAACAGCGCATTTTTTATACGTCCCGGACAAAAGCAATGTCCATGTGCTGGCACTATTATTATCGAACTAGATGATAAACCACGTATACTACAGCCTATTCCTAGTTTCCACGAGGATATCATACAGGTCCACTTCAGGGAGCATAAATGCTATAGAGCCAATCTTTCTGCTCTTTCGCTCGTTTGAAAAGTAACTACCCATAGCTCAAACTGATATTACTCTCAAAGATGCGGCACGATCAGCTAAATGATCCGAAGTTCAGAAGGGTCTGCGCTACCACTCAATGAGCGCAGACCTTCCCTCTCAACGAAGTTCCTGCACCTTTTCCTGGTCAGACGGAGTTTGATTCGCGGCTTGCTATGTAAGCGGCAAGGTGAAACAGAAGGTTGTTCCCGCGCCTTCTTCACTTTCCACCCAGATTTTGCCGTGATGGCGTTCGATGAGGCCTGCCGCAATTGCCAATCCCAGACCGAGACCCTGTGTGAAGCTGTGATTGGGGCTTTCGATGCGGTAAAATGGCTCAAAGATGCGTGGCTGGCTGGCTTTGGGAATGCCTGAACCAGCGTCCTGGACGCAGACAGTGACAGATTGGGTATCGCCTGTCAGCTTGACCTGGATGAGCTTCGAGTCTGGAGCATATTTGATGGCATTGGTCAATAAATTCGTGAGAACCTGACCAATGCGATCCCGGTCTGCCCGGATCGTGGCATGCGTCCAACCTTCTCTGATGATGGCATGCTGTTCGGCGGTGAGTTGGATGTCGGCTATCACTTCTTCCACCAGAGCGTCAAAGGCGAACGTGCTTTCGCGCAAGGAGAGTTTGCCTCCTTCCAGGCGGGTGGCATCCAGCAATTCATCAATAAGACCGGTGAGCTTGTTGACCTGTTGATCCATTCTTTTTGCCAGATATGCGCCTTGCTCATCTCCTACACGTTCATAGCGTTTGCCGAGCAATTGAGAATAGCCTTTCAAGCTGCTCAGGGGTGTCTTGAGCTCGTGAACGATCATGCTGGTAAATTCATTTCTTCTCGCTTCTCGCTCGTCCCTGATAATCTGTTCGCGCAGCAGACGCTCCCGCTCCTGCTCGGCTTTGCGGCGTTCGATAGCGTAGCGTATCAGGCGATGCAACAAATCCCCCTGCAACAATTCTTTGGTAATGTAATCATCCGCGCCAGCTTGCAGCGCCTGAATATCAATATCTCCCCCGCTCGAGCCGGTCAAAACGATGATCGGGCGATTGTAGCCCTGTCTCCTCGCTGCTCTCAACAGGTCTATACCGCTATCCGCTCCCAGCCGGTAATCAACGAGGCAGATATCATGATCCTGCTCCTGCATATGGAGCAGACCCTGTGCGAAATGTTGCTCCCACTTCACGACGTAGCGAGCGTGGGAGACTTTCGACAAAACTTTCTTGAGCAGGATGTAATCTTCCTCATCGTCCTCAATGAGCAGAACGACCGTCTGTTGCGTCTCTATAGGCACCTTTGTTCTCCTCGGGGGGTAGGGTTACAATTTCGAACCAGTATTTACCAATCATCTGCATAACTTCGATAAGCCGGTCAAATGTCACTGGCTTGGTAATAAACGAGTTGACGCCTAATTTATAGGAGCGATAGATATCCTCCTCCGCTTTTGAGGTGGTGAAAACGACAATAGGAATGTCATTCACATCGGGATTAGCTTTGATCTCTTTAAGAGCTTCGCGCCCATCCTTGCGGGGCATATTCAAATCGAGGAGAATGATGCCGGGACGCGGCGCTTTCGCTGCATCCGTGTAGTCTCCCTGGTGAAAGAGGTAGTCCAGGAGTTCTTCACCATCGCGCACACAGTGCAGTTCATTGAGCAGTTTTCCTTGCCGCAAAGCTTTCTGCGTGAGCAGGATGTCATCTTCATCGTCATCCGCCATTAAAATCACAACGGAATTCTTTGTCATACAGTTTTTCCTTCTAGCGTTTTTTGACGAACTGGAAGCGTCACCAGAAACGTTGAACCGTTTCCTACGGTGCTGTGTGCGGTAATTGTGCCGCGATGCCGTTCAACAATTTTTCTTACAACGGCCAGACCGATACCTGTCCCTTCATATTCTCCTCTGCCATGCAACCGCTGGAAGACAATAAAGATACGGTCCAGATACTTCTCATCAAAACCAATACCATTATCTTCAACGGCGAGCAGACATTGCTCCTCACCTGTCTGCGGATCAACTCGCACTGCTGCGGAGACGCGAACGTGCGGCGGAACACCGCTGCGGTGGAATTTCAAGGCATTCCCGATCAGATTTTGCAGCAACTGGCGCATTTGTAGCGGATCAGCCTCGATGAGGGGAAGCTCTGCGGTCTCGACAGTTCCCTCAGTTACCTTTACGAGCGCTTCCAGGTCTATAACCACCTCTTTTGCGATCATAGTGAGGTTAATTTGCGCAAATGGTAGTGCCTTCGTGGTGACGCGGGAGAATGTCAGGAGATCGTTGATCAGCACCTGCATGCGTGACGCGGCATTGCGCATGCGATCAAGATACGTTTTCCCTTCATCAAGTACGGTTCCATACTCATCTTCCAGCAAATTGCCGAAGGCCTGGATTTTGCGCAGGGGTTCCTGTAAATCGTGAGAGGCGACATAGGCGAAATCCTGGAGTTCCTGATTGCTACGTTGCAGTTCAGCATTACTCTGGCGGAGCGACTCGGAGGTTTTTGTCAGAGCTTCCGTGCGCTCAGCCACCAGCACCTCAAGGTTCATATTGAACTTCTGGAGACGCTCGTAGATGCGGGCATTCTCCATAACAAGCGAGACACGGCTGGCTAATTCCTCTGCCATAGCCAGATCGGTCAGCGTGTAGTGCCGCTTCGTCTCGGTCGTTACCAGTGTGATAGCGCCCACACCCCTATCCTGAACAACCAGGGGAACAACAATATACGAGGAGAAGCCTATGGAGCGAATGAGGGCCAGTTCTTGCTCGTCTTTCGCGGAAGCAACCAGCAGTTCATCAGGAATGTGCGCCATAAATTCAGATGTCTTGTTACGCAACACGGCAGCCGTTCCTGCCGGGGCATCGGGATCATAGGGAGTCATCTCATTCAGTTGATAGGCCCATGCCACTTTCTCCGGGTCAACATGTGTGATGACCAGTGGATAGGGTATGCCATCCTCATTGAGCATATCAATGCGGCACCAATCGGCCACGGTGGGAACGGCACGCTGAGCGACTTGTACAAGTACGTCTTCATAATCAAGCGAAGAAACCAGCAGTTTGCCGGCTTCTGTCAGAAAGCGCTGGTGTTGCAAGGTGCGCCTGAGATCGGTGACATCGCGGTTGACCTGTAAGATAGTGATAGGCTCATCCTCAGATTGCTCAAGCACTATCCAGCGACTGGCGACGATGATAGGGCTGCCGTCACGCTTGCTCTGTTCCCGTTCGCCTTCCCAACTGCCCTGCGCACGCAGGATATGTACGATTTCAGTGAACGAAGGAGAGGATTGAGTGTTCAACAAAGGTTGAATATGCTGCCCGAGTGCTTCCTGTTCAGACCAGCCATAGAGCATGGTCGCCCCCTGATTCCAGAACAGCACGCGACCGGTTTCGTCATGGACGATAAAGGCATCGTGGGCGGCCTGCAAAAGCTTTGCCTGATCAAATGCCATGTGTATGCTTGACCCTTTCTAGATAAAAAGAGAAAGCAGTACCATGTAGCCTCCTCTCCAGTACATGTATGAGACCAAGAATATATACAGGCAGTATAAGGAAAAGCAGGCGTGTTGGCAAGGGGGTGTATTGACATAAAGGCAATACAAGGTTCCCCAATGTCTGTTATAATGCACTCGTGTGCATGCATGGATAGATTATCCCCACTATACTTTAGCACAACATACAGCTTGCTTTTGCTCCTGTATGCTAGTAGCAACTGGCAACAATTTGGGGTACACTGAACCATTCCAAGACAGGGGACCGTTATACTAAACGGCTCGTCATACAATATACATAGCTAGAAATAGACGATAGAGGATACCATTCATATGCTGCGAAAACTGAGTGCCGTTGAGATTGCAGAGGGGGCACTACTGGCGGATATCGCCATTATTTTTCAATTGATCGCCACATACCTGCCGGTGGGCAGCGGGATTTTTCAGTTACTTGTCCCGACCATCTTTACAGTGCTGGTATTGCGACGTGGCTTCTATACAGGCATGATGGGTGTGTGCGTGGCAATGTTTGTGACCTGTATGTTGATCGGGTTGGGAGCAGGGGCGGTCATGTTGTTGGAATGCGGTGCCGGCGTATTTTTGGGAATCACGATGAAATACCGGATGCGTCACTTGCTGCTCATCTTTCTGGGCGTGACCTGTTCTGCCATCCTTGTGTATGCAGGTACATGGTTCTTTGCTTTTTTGCTTGGTACGAACGCCCAGCATTTCGTTATCCAGTTTCAAAAAGTATATGATACGGCGATCCACGCTGTGAATTTTGCGGCACCACAGATTGGTTTGAATGGCGTATGGCGGCACAACTTGTACCCAACTGTGGCGCAGGTTGCCAGCTTTATGTTTACCTACTGGCAGGTGATGCTGTTCGTAGTTTACTGGGTCGCATTATGGCCGATTGTCATACTTGTTTACTACATTACCAATGTGCTGGTACGATTGCTTGGCTATAAAGTGCGCCCTTTTCCCGGTGGGAAGTTAGAGCGATTCCTGCATGCGCTGGTGCGCTTCCTCGTAAAACCGCTTGATACACGCCAGAAAGGCAGGCGCAGTCATAAGTTGACACGCCCTGGCACTCCTGAAAACAGCACACGTAGCATCAATGAGAGGAGTACGGTGGAAGTTTGAATAATTTGAGCAGTACAGGCGATAAGATGAACACGCCTCTGATTGATGTACAAGGCATTACGTACACCTACCCGGCCCAGAACACGAGCAAGGGGCAAACGCACCCTGTTGCGGCATTGCAGGATGTGAGCCTCCAGGTACAGGCGGGAGAATATGTTGCCTTGCTGGGTCATAATGGCAGCGGCAAATCAACGCTGGCACGCCACTGCAATGCGCTGCTTATACCCACGAGCGGGCGCGTACTGGTCGCGGGACGGGATAGCAGCGACCTGGCACAGCAAAGGGCTATTCGCGATACGGTAGGCATGATTTTCCAGAATCCCGACAACCAGTTGATTGCCACAGTGGTCGAGGACGATGTGGCATGGGCACTGGCGGTACGCGGATTTTCGCGTGCCATGATTGCTGAACGTGTGGAAGAGGCGCTGGCGGCGGTGGGCATTTCCGCGATGCGAGAGTTGCCGCCGCAACGCCTGTCGGGTGGACAGCGACAACGGGTTGCTATCGCGGGTGTGCTGGCGCTGCGACCACGGTGTATTATTGCCGACGAAGCGACGGCGCAACTTGACCCGCTCTCGCGTGCTGAAATTACAGCACTTTTGCACGATTTGAACCGGCGCTATGGCCTGACGATTATCCAGGTGACGCATTTTCTGGAAGAGGCGGCGCTGGCGGAGCGAGTCGTTGTGATGGAACAGGGACGCATCGTTATGGAAGGGCCACCCGCGCAAATCTTTGCCGATATAGAGCGATTGCGACAGCTCAAACTCGCTATTCCCGAACCGGTAGAACTGGCGCAACGCTTGCGTAACGCCGGGCTGCCCATCTCACGTGAGGCATTGACGGTTGAGGCAATTGCGCGGGAGATAGCACGATGAAGGTGATGAACGAGATAAGCGATACAATTATTCAGACACACGATCTTTGCTATACCTATGCGGCAAAGCAGGATAAGGCGCTGCAAAAACAGGCACTTGTGAATGTCAATCTGGCGGTGAAGCGGGGTAGTTGCGCGGCAATTATTGGCGTGACGGGTTCGGGAAAATCAACGCTGGTGCAACACTTCAATGGTTTGCTGCAACCCACAGCGGGAACGGTGGTGGTGGACGGCGTGGACGTAGGCGCGAAAGGCGCTGATTTGTTCCGGTTGCGGCAGCGTGTGGGGATGCTCTTCCAGTTTCCAGAGGCGCAACTGTTCGAGCGCACTATTTATGCCGATGTGGCATTTGGGCCGAAGCGCATGCAACTGGGCAAACACGAGATACGCGCCCGCGTGCTTGCAGCCTTAGATGCGGTGGGTTTACCGCCAAAGGAGTTCGCGCAACGCTCACCATTTGAATTGAGCGGCGGACAGATGCGGCGGGCGGCGCTGGCCGGGGTGCTGGCAATGACGCCCATCATCCTGGTGTTGGATGAGCCCACAACGGGACTGGATGCCGAGGGGCGAGCGGAATTTTATTACTACTTGCAACGCATTCAACGAGAGCAAGGTGTGACTATTGTGCTGGTCTCGCATGATATGACCGAAGTGGCGGCATTAGCGGATACCATCTTTGTGATGCACAATGCGCATCTTATGATGCAAGGAACGCCGCGCACCATTTTTTCACAGGGTGAGAGGCTGCGCGAATATGGGTTAGCGGAACCGCCGCTCAGCACCTTGCTCGCGGAATTGCGACAACAGGGAGTGGAAATTCCAGAGGATACATTCACCATTGACGAGGCATTCACCGTATTGAGTCGCCGCCGATAGAGGATATCGTTGTGTTGCGCCGTATGAGAACAGGTTAGAAAATATATGCTGAAAAATATCTCTTTGAATAACGTTTCATCGCTGGGCATCTACTATCCGGGGAATAGCATTCTGCATCGCTTGCAGGCGAGAACAAAACTACTGGTGATACTGTTCATCCTCGTCGCCTATTATATTGCTGACCAGCGCGTATGGCACTTTATACCGTATATTGTGATGGGACTGCTGACACTCGGCGCGGTCTGGATGTCTGGAGTTAGCTTCCGCCATATGTGGCAACGTATGTGGCTGTTGATTCTGCTTGCCGTGATTGGCGCAGTACCGACGGCTTTTATACCCGATAATCCTGCCGATCATCCTGTCCTGACGATGGGGCCGCTTCCGGTTGCCTACGGGTTATTACGCAATACACTGCTCATCTATGGCGCGGCATTCTTGATCTATTTCGTCGTCTTTTTGTTGCCAACAGAGAAAATACGCCGGATGCGACACCGGCGCTGGTTCAAGGTAGTGCGCTTTTTTCTCGTCCTGCTGGCAATAGTAGACCTGGTGCTATTGTTCTTAATTCGTCGAATGCCCGACAGTGGAACATTTCCGGTCGGCCCCATTATTGCGACACAACTGAGCGTCTGGTATGTAATGGACTTTTTCGTCATTTTCCTTGTCCTCTACGCGCTTGCCCTGTTGCTTACAATGACCACGACGCCGGTGGCACTGATTGAGGGTTTGACCATGCTGCTTTCGCCATTGCGCCGATTGAGGTTGCCGGTAGACGATTTCGCATTAATGACGCTTATCGCGCTGCGCTTCATTCCGACATTAATTGAGGAAGGGGAGCAACTCATCAAGGCGCAGACGGCTCGTGGAGCGAGCATTGCGCGTGGTAGTCTGCGCGACCGCTTTCAAAGTATCACCGCCATGTTCACTCCGTTCTTACAGGGAGCATTGCGCCGTGCCGCCGACCTCGCCACGGCGCTGGATGCACGCGGCTACGAGGTTGAAAAGCGCCGCACACCCTTGCACGAGACATCGCTGCACCTGCTCGATTACACAGTACTGGGTATCGTCGTGCTGTTGATGGTAGTTTCGTTAGTGGTGTAGGGACCGATTGATCGCGTCCGCCTCTGGGCATGGCATATATGTCAGGGAGAGGCGGACGCGATCAATCGGTCCCTACAGGTGGTACATTAATTTGTTAATGGGCTTTATCGCGTCCGCACCTGGGCATGGCATATGTGTCAGGGAGAGGCGGACGCGATAAATCGGTCCCTACATTGGTAAAACTTGCGTATACCCTTTTGCGTATGAATCTATATATGACCTATAGACGTAGATACTGCACGAGTGTTAAAATAACGGCATATTCTGAATAAAGCAAAGGCATAATAGAGTGAATTCTGATTATCAAGGGTCGGCACCGGATCCCAATCAAATACAGAGACGTCCAACGTCTGAGCTTTGGGGAGGGTCGTGGGAAATGCCAGACGAGGATACGCAGCCACACGCGGCTATTTCCCGGTCGGAGCAGGAGCGCAAACAGAATCAGCAACAGCAACAGATGCAACCGCAACAGATGCAACCGCCCCCATTGGTGCAACCGGCGCAGCAGCCACCACATGTACCTGATCAGAACGATCCTCATGCCGGTTTTACACACCGCGAACATGTGACCAGCGCTTTACCTGTCTATCCATCAGAGGCTCCGTTGTTTCGCCCGGCCTACTCGCCATATAGGCCACCACAGCAAGGAGCCCGTACATCACAACAACCGGGAACAAATAACGCTGCTCCACAGAGCAATGGGTATGCTACGCCAATGCCCGGCTATCAAGCACAACCACAAGGCGTTCCACCATATCCAATGCAACAGGGGTACAATCCTGCGCCAACCTATCAACCGTATCCAGGGCAACCCGGCTATAGGTATCCTGGTTATCCACCTTATCCTGCTTACCCTTATGCTTATGCTCCATATCCACCTTACGCAGGTTATCCCGGCTACCCGGCGTATGTGGTACAGAAGCCAAAGCGGGATGGCTATCTCTTCGGTATGAACATTACGACGCTGGTGGGTACCATTATTGTGCTGTTAGGGGGTCTGGTATTACTCGCGATTACGCTAATCATCGGGCTTAATCCACAAAATAGTAACCTGAGTGCTGATAAATATTTTAGCACTATTTTGCAGTTGATCGCGTTTACCTGCGCGGGTTTGGTAGGCGGCACGTTCAGCCTGTATGTCAGCATACGTGCATTACTCAGGAAGCCGTCAGCCAATCTCAGGTTGCCGGCGTTCTGGATATTCCTGATACTGTATGCGATTGTGATAGCGATCAGCGTTGGCTTGCAGAACAGCGGCAATGCTGTCACCAATCTTGCGATCTCAATTTTCCTGATTGCGCTCGCGGCGATTTTTCCCGCGCTGGCACTGCTCGCATTCGGTGTGAGAAGGTTACGATTGCCAACATGGCCGACGACATGGCGGCGTTTTGTGGTAGCCGTGACCAGTGGAGCGACATCGGGCATTGGCCTCGCGCTCGTGCTGGAATTGCTGGCGTTGTACCTGCTCGTAAAACAGACAAGCAATACGCTGAATTGTGTGAACGATCCGACTGCGCCCGGTTGCGGAGCTACGGCATCGTTTACTGTCACTTTCATCTTCGTTGCCGTTCTCGGTCCTATAATCGAAGAGACAGTAAAGCCGCTAGCAGTTGTGGCCTTCATTGGTCGCGTGCGCAGTGCGTCTGAGGCGTTTGTGCTGGGCATGGCCTGTGGGATTGGCTTCGCGCTGATTGAGACGGTAGGCTATATCGGGCTGGGCTACCAGAACTGGCTCACCGTGGCGCTGGAACGCACGGGTGCCTCCCTGCTGCATGGTTTCGGTGCAGGGATGGTAGCACTGGGCTGGTACTACCTGTTTCACACAAAGAAATATCGTTTCCTCAAATTTGCGGGCTGCTTTGCCTATGCCATCTTCCAGCACTTTGTCTGGAACGCCACCGCTCTGCTTTCACTGCTCCCTGGCCCGGCAGGCTCAACCATCAATAGCTGGAATCTCAACCTGGGATTTACCGTACTGCCATTTCCCGAAATACTGAATATTCTTGAGGTTGTGCTGATCCTGGTCTTCTTCACCTATATAACCGGAATAATTAGAGGCAGAGCAACGCCACCTGAGCCACGTCAACCACAGCCATTGGGCAATGCACCGGTATTGGCCCGTACATAACATTCGTGTGAAGTGTGACGAAATTCATTGCAGCACTCGCGGAATTGATGCTATACTGTCTTCAACAGTGAGACGGTATGTATTATGATATAGATATGCTTTGACGCAGTCTCACAGGCGTTCTCCAGATTGTTCAAAAACAGCGTTTTTACTATATACGACACCAAACGTCTCTCTACAAGGAGAGAAAGTGATAGAGTCAGGTGGGATAGAGTTTCTGAAAACAGTTATATGAGAGAACAGCACGGTCCTATCAAAGAGCAACATGGCCCTGACTTCGAGGGTACGTATCCACAGCGCTTCGGCAATTACGACCTGGAGCGTCGTATTGACGTTGGGGGCATGGGAGAAGTGTATCTCGCACGTCAGAGATCAGCATTTGACCGCGAAGTTGCCATCAAAATTATTCGTTCCGACCTCGTCCATGATATGACGGCACGGCGGCGTTTTCTACGCGAGGCCGAGGTGAACGCCCACATCAAACATGAGCATATTCTACCCCTTTATGAATTTGGCGAAGAGCAGGGACGCCTGTTTCTGGTAACGCCCTACATCGAAGGCGGCACGCTCTCTCGTCGGCTGCACAAAGGGCCTATGACGCTCTCAGAAGTGCATCAACTCTTTACGGCACTGGTACGCGCTGTGGCCTACATTCACCGGCGCGGGGTTGTGCATCGCGACCTGAAGCCGAGCAATATTCTGCTGGATCAAGAGGAAAATAGCGAGCGCGTCTATGTGCGCCTGATAGATTTTGGCATTGCCACTATTCAAGGTATGGCTGCCAGTCCACCATTGACAACGGCGGGAACCGAGATGGGAACCCTGGCATACATGGCCCCTGAGCGCATGTCAGGTATCGCGGCCCCCAGTAACGACATCTTCTCGCTCGGTATCATTCTGCATCAAATGTTGACGGGGCGTATGCCGGCGGATGAACCGGGGGCAAAATTACCTGGACAGATGGCTTACGTTATCAATCGTAGCCTTGCACCGCGACCCGAAGAGCGTTTCGCCACGGCTGAAAAACTGCTGGAAGCCTTTGAGCAAGCGTATGCTTTGCTCACAGCGCCAGAGGAAGAAGCAGTACCTGCTGTTCAACGAACAGGGGCCAACCGCATAAACACAACTAGCGCCAGGCGATCCGAAAGAGCCGAAGAGGTAAGCGAGAGCGGGCGCATAAATGGTAACGTCAGAACGGAAGAGAGAACGGCAAGCAGAGTTGGTGCGTTATCACCTGCACCACAGAAGCCCAATATGTTTAAAGAGGCTGATTACGCCGCGCCAACCATCAATTTTGAGGCGCATAGGTTCAATGCGCAGGGAGTTTTTGATGTTGAAGCACTGCCAATTGCGCAACCACTCACACCGAATAAACCGCCTTTACCCCAACGCACGAAAAAGCGTCGCAATCCCATTGTTGCTATCGTCACTCTCTTGATTGTGATTGTACTATTCGTTATGGCTGGCCTGCTCTATTTTGGGCTTCAGACCGTCATCGCACCGACCGCCACCATCAATGTGACGCCAAAAGTGCAGACCTTGCAAAAAATTTATCAGATCACAACCCAACCGACACTAAAAACCAGCAATCTTGCCACGGCCTCGATACCGGCAGAATTGCTCAATGAAAACAAGACGGATGCACGTTCAGGGCCAACAACCGGGCAAAACTGCTTTTTCGGCATTTTCAACTGCCAGCAGACGGTACAAGAGTCAGATGTCAACAGTCTTGCCGTACAACTGCGGCAAACCTTACAGGCGCAAATTAGCGCCGATTTGCAGAAACAATTGCAAATGAACAATGGGACGACTATTGGCACCATTCAGTTCACTGATGGAACGGTAACACCCAACCCGGACGTGGGCGCTACCAGTAAGACGGTGAGCGTTTCTATGACGGAGCAGGGCAGCCTGAATTACTATAAAGCTCTAGATGCGCAGAATATGGCGCGACAATTGTTGCAACAAGAGGTGCAAAAGTTAGGGCCAAACCACCTCTTGCTCAACTCCAGTGTTGTAGTTGGACAGCCTGCGATTACTGCCGTGAACAGCAACAGTGTTGTACTGACGGTTGCCGTCGGCGGCGATGTGCAAGCCCAGATTTCCTCGCTGCAACTGCATGATATCGCCGAACATGTGAAAGGCATGAAACTACAGGACGCGCTGGCCTACATTAAGCAACAGCCGGAAATAAACCCGGCGAGCGTGACAATTCATCTCTCGACCGGTGATACGATGCCGGGGAATACGCAGCAAATCACCATCATCCCGGTCAATCCAACCACCATTCCGCCGTTCAATCTGCCAACTGTCACGCCTATAGCCATCCCAACAGCTACTGCTACGACGCAGGTTACGCCTGGGGCAACCGAGCCTACTGCTACGCCGGGAGGAAACCAATAGGCGCAGGGGCCAGGATACCCGCAAGGAGATACCCCTACAGCAATAATTTGCAAACCTTGTTGCATGAAAAAGATTACCTGATAGCCAACATCCTCCGCCTATGCTATGATACGCTTAGCGTTCAGTATAAAAATACAAAGAGAGAGGTTCGTGGAGTGGAAAAACCTGCACAAGTTTCCTGGTTGGCATTCGGTGAAAAGTATGAAGAAAGCAAGCCCCAGAATTATTTTGCCACCTTGCTGCGACATCTCAATGTGAATGATGAAATTGCAGGTTGGCCTGATATTTTTGGAAAGGCATTAAGAGACTGGACAACAAATACGCCGGGTACGCCAATAAGAATCCTCAGCTTATTTTCCGGTGGGGGAGGATTAGACATTGCTTTTCATGACGCAGGTTTCGACGCTGTTCAAATGGTTGAGATAGACCCGCATTATGTTGAAACGCTCAAGGTGAATGCAGTAAAGGGAGGCAGGTTTGAAGGTGGTGAACCGCGCGGCATGGATATCCGGGAATACGATCCATTAGAAGAGTTGCATATAGATTTCATTATTGGTGGGCCACCTTGCCAGACATTTTCGGCGGCAGGCCGCAGAGCAGCAGGAGTTTCCGGTTTAGATGATCCGAGAGGCATGCTCTTTCAAGAATACGTTCGTATCTTACGCAAATTGCAGCCCAGAGGGTTTTTGTTTGAGAATGTTGCTGGCATCATTGGCGCACAGGAGGGAAAAGCATGGAGAGAAATTCTCGCTGCCTTTGACTCCATTGGCTACACAATAAGTTATAGAGTGTTGGATGCCGCAGCCTATGGTGTACCCCAACATAGAGAACGCCTTATTATTGTTGGCACTCGTGGTAAAACATTTGTGTTTCCGCGACCAACACACGGCCCTGACAGCCGTGATAACAATTCATACTATGCACCAGCCGTAGCTATTGATGGAGTTGGAGATGAAAAACCTTCGATACTTGGCGGACGTTATGGGCATTTACTGAAAGATATTCCTCCGGGCTTGAATTATAGCTTTTATACTGAAGAAATGGGGCATCCCACACCACATTTCTCATGGCGCTCTAAGTTTTCAGATCTTCTGTACAAGGCAGACCCCACAATGCCGGTGCGCACGATAAAAGCGCAAGGCGGACAATATACAGGCCCTTTCCACTGGGAAAACAGGTCATTTAGCGTTGGAGAATTGAAGCGATTGCAGACATTTCCAGATGACTACGCCATAGTGGGAGGACGGCTACTCGCAATTCAGCAAATCGGCAATTCTGTACCACCGCAATTTGGACGCATATTGGCAATTGCTGTGCTAGATCAACTCTTCGATATCCGTTTTCCTGCTGAAATTGATTATCTATCAGCCGGAGAAGAACTTACTTTCAGACAAAACAAGAAACTTCTCACAGAGCTTTATCGGCAGAGAGCAAAAGAGGCGATTGCCAAATTATATGGCACATCCGATAAGGGCAAACATGTTCTTTCCAAAGAAAGCTCTGGTACACTTGAAAACACGAAGCAGCAAGGTCACATCGCTTACCTCGGTCCTTTGTTCTCATGGTATGTTAAAGACAATCAGAATCAAGAGTACCCCTGGAATATAAAATATTCAATTCATGTAACAGCAGAAGCTATTCACTTTCTCGTAGGGAATCTTGAGAGTATTGCAAAGCAACCCTGTATTGTAATTAAGGTGAGTCCTACTCAGGAATGGATTTTGCCGTGGGAAAAGGTACATTTACAGATACAAGAGCCACAACCACTCCTCATCACAGCAGCGTGGAAAGCATTTGAACATTATATTGCAAGGCAAGGTTTCAAGGCTGATTTAGTTCAGCTAAACGGTTACTATCAATATGAACCTAAAATCAAGATGAAGGTGTTGAAAATGGCCTCATCTGCTCGTGAAGAGTTTCCATTCTGGCATTGGAATATCCTGCAACAAGTTTTAGGGGGAATAGGGGTACGACAAATTGTCAGTATACAAGACCTTGCTTCACGATGGAATCTCTCTGTAGAAAAGACTATTGATGCCTTAACAACATTACGTTCTCTAGGTTATGAGGTAAGAAGCGAATATACGAATAACCAGATTCCAACGGGGCATGTATTGATTCCCTATGCCTTTCCCACATTTAGCCCAAATAGTGTTCAGCAGAGAAAAGTTCTTTTCCCCCAATCTTTTTTAGAGCAGATTTCTCTATTACCAGCAAACCCTGTGCTTCATAGAGGACTCTGGTCGCCTGAACAACTGAGCCAAAGTACATATTGATAGTACAAATAGATTGAAAAGTGGAGGTAGAATCATGGCCTCTCAAGGGTTTCAAGAGGATGAAGCATTGGCTCAACACACGAGTCAGCAGCACGATATTGAGGAGCTTCGTAAAACACCTCATCTGGAGGTATATGCGCGGTCTTCCATGCTTATCGGTGACGATCATCTTGTAAAGGCAATATGGTTTGAGGGTAAGCAAACGAAAGCAGCTCAGGAACGATATAGCAAAATTATGGCGGCACTGGAGAGCGGCTTTTTAAATGATAAAATTGAGGTTGCAAAGTCTGCGAGAGTAGCTCCAATACTTGAGACAAACCTTGCAGAACCTCATAAACATGCATTGGAGAAAGTCATCGCTTCCATAACTGCCCAACGTGGGCGGGCTCTTGTAGAAATCCTTGTACTGCAATTAGCGGTTAAAGCCATTGCTCCAGAGCAGGATATCCGCTTGCATAAAAGCAGTAGAGGAGGTGATGGTAATGGTCAACGTAGCAAATTTTCATGGGTTGAAGGTATCTCGATGCGCAGACTGGATGATACGTATATTGTACCAACTCTCAGGGAAAAGGGATTGTTGAGAATGAACGAGTATGGTGCATTCATGACACGTACCTTTGCCGAAAACTATCCATATACCCTGTTCTACAAAGCTGAAATCTCAGGGGCAAAGAGAAGTTGGCTCGAAATCATTGACGATCTGGAAGAAGGACATCTACATGCAGAGGCCGCTTTACTTTACGTCCTTGATTTATTATGGAAGTCGTCAGAGCAATTCAAGCGTATAGTAAAGGAAATTTTGGAAAAGATCGATGAGTGGATTGCAAGCAATATACAAAATGTAATGAATATGGTGACACATTTGATAAAGCTCCATATCAACAGGTCCGAATCCCGCGCACGTCTCCTTGAAGTGGCAATGCATGCTCTTTTGCAAGCATTGGAGGATTTAAACGTTGATCTAGGGGGATATTTAAAACCTTTAATGCCAATGCGAACAGCAAATTTGAAGCATCGAAACTTTGGTGATGTGGAGATTGTAGCAGGAGATTTTGTGATTGAATCATGGGACGCGAAATATGATAATCCATATTTGAGTGATGCGCTTGATGTGTTTGTTGAGAAGCTACGTGGCAAGGATACTTCGGAGCTTACTTTTGGTTACGTATTGCTACCAGAGAAAAAAGAATATCAAGATATGGACCGTAAAATTCAGTCCATTGTTGAGGAATATGGCGTAGAAATCCAGGTTGTTTCGTTTGATAATTGGGTACAAAACCAGGCAATGCGTGCAATCGAGGAAACCATTTCAGAAGAATCACTGGCTATTGCCTGGTTACATGCCTATGCAGAATCTCTTGCTTTACGCCGCGAAGATAGAGCGCCTATTGATGAACCGACCTATAACTGGCTACAATCGTTAAAAGACATCCTGGTCAAATAGCTACACTTGTTATCTCTACTCGCTCACAGTATCATGTGGTAGCATTGAGTTACCACATAGAAGGGACATACAGCCGTGACTACCGACAAAATGCAATCACTAAAAACTGTCCTGCCACAGGGACAGGTGTTCACTGACGGGGCGACACTCATCAGCTACGAGGTGGATGCCGGAGTGGACAAAGGAAAACCGGAGGGGGTTGTTTTCCCACATTCGGCTGAGGATGTCGTGCGCGTTGTGCGCTGGGCCGCGGAGCAGGGTGTGCCATTAGTGGGACGGGGCGCGGGTACTGGACTTTCGGGCGGTGCTGTGGCAGACAGGGGTGGGATCATTGTTGAGTTCTCGCGTATGAACACCATTCTTGACCTGGACGAGTATGGGCGCAGCGCGGTTGTACAACCGGGCCTGATTAACCTGCGACTGGACGAACGGGCAAAGACGAGAGGCTTATATTTCCCACCCGACCCGGCCAGCCAGCGAGCCTCGACTATTGGCGGCAATGTCGCCGAAAACTCAGGTGGGCCGCATTGTTTCAAGTATGGCGTCACAACCAATTATGTCATTGGCATGGACGTTGTGCTAGCCGATGGGCAATTGGTGCGCGTCGGCGGACACGCACTTGACTATCCCGAATATGACTTGTGCGGCCTGATTACGGGCAGCGAGGGTATGCTGGCTTTGATGACCGCGATTACGGTGCGACTCCTGCGCAATCCACCGGATGTAAAAACTATGCTGGTTGTCTTCGATTCGGTTGAGCAGGCGGGTACAGCCGTGTCAGCGGTTATCGCGACGGGATTGGTACCGGCGACAATGGAGATGATGGACCAGAGAATTATCGGCATCATCGAACCATTTGCTCACGCGGGTTTGCCGACCGACGCGGGTGCTGTGCTAATTATCGAAGTTGACGGCTATCCTGCCAGCCTCGACGCGCAGATAGAGGAAATAGCGTCTATTGTACAGGCACATGGCGGTCATGGTCTGCGCGTTGCTGCTAATGAAGAGGAACGCAACGCCATCTGGTTTGCCCGCAAGAGCGCGGCGGGTGCCATCACACGCCTCTGCCCATCCTACTATACCGTTGATATTACGGTGCCGCGTAGTCGCCTCGCGGAGATGCTGGGCAAGGTGAATCAGCTCCTGGATCGCTACGAACTGCGGGCGGGTCATGTCTTTCACGCGGGCGACGGCAACCTGCACCCATTGATTATGATTCCTCATCCCGAAGACCACGACCTGATACAACGTGTGCATGATGCAAGCTGGGAGATGGTCTCTATCTGCGTTGACATGGGCGGCAGCCTCTCAGGCGAGCATGGTGTTGGTATCGAGAAACGTGCGTATATGCCACTGATGCATACACCTGCGGAACTGGCAACGATGCTTGATATCAAATATGCCTTCGACCCGCATAGCCTGCTCAATCCCGGCAAGATATTTCCTGCGTCAGCACAGGATGAGCAAGATAGAGTACTGACCGACACGGCAACGCTCACGCGGCCCAAGCTTACTGGTAATGTTTTTGCTCCTACAACGGCTGAGGAAGCCGCGCAAGGATTGCAGGCATTTTCAAACGCGCGCCAACCAATTTTCATTCGTGGTACGCTTACGGCAGAAACGCAAACACCTGCTGAGCATGGGATAATCCTCAGTAGCGCCAATTTGCAGGGCATTAAAACATATGCTGCCGACGACCTGTATATTACTGCCGGTGCGGGTACACCGCTCAGGGAGATACAGGCGTTCCTGGCAAGCGAGCGCAAGCAGGTACCACTCGCGGACCCGTGGTCGGATTTGACCATTGGCGGCCTTGTCGCCGCTAACATCAACGCACCGCAACGGATGCGTTACGGTTCAGTGCGCGATAGCGTACTTTGCGCTACTGTGGCGCTGGCGGATGGACGCCTCGTGCGTGTTGGACGCCCCGTGATGAAGAATGTCGCTGGTTACGATTTGACGAAGGTCTTTGTTGGCTCGCATGGTACGCTGGGTCTGCTGACTGATATTACGTTCAAAGTCATCGCGCAACCACGCACGAGACGTACCCTGCTTGTTCCGCTCGAAGACCTGCGGCACGGGTTGCGCTATGCACGCACACTCTTACCACTGGCACTGGTGGCATCCGCGCTCGTTCTTTGCAAAGACTGTACGATAGCCGGGATGCCGCAAGCCCCCTACACGCTTGTTTATACTGCCGAAGGTATGCCGGAAGATGTGCAGGCGGAATTGGCACAGGTGCGACACGCACTCCAAGTTGAGCAAGCGCCGCTACCGATAGAAATTGATATGCTGTCAGGTACCGATATCTGGGCGGCATTGATGGGTGATGCGCAAAACAAGATACAGGTACGAGTCGGATTGCCCGTAAAAGATATGGCTGCGTACATCAATGACCACGCCGCACTATTACAGCGTGGAGCATTCGTCGCTGACATGGGAAATGGCCTGCTCTACGCCGCCCTGAATTCGGATAACATGTCAGAGGCATATGAATGGCTTGAGCAACTACGCAAACCAGCACTGGCATTGGAGGGATACGCCGTGGTTATGACGATGCCGGGGGCGTGGAACGAGACAATAGATCGGTGGGGTTACACGCCGCAAGCTCTGGATGTCATGCGACGATTAAAGAAACAATGGGATCCGGCGGGGATTTTGAATGCAGGAGTGTTTGTGACGGGGTAGGCTTACATTACCACCAACAAAAAGAGGTGAGGGACGCATTACGTAACGCGCAATATGTCCCTCACCTCTTTTTGTTACCTGGGCTTGATCCATTATTTTCCTGGCTGTGCTATACAGTAATATGGGCTTGTATAATATTGTCACCTATTAACGGGTTCAGACACGTCAGCGTGGTGGGCCTTGTTTGATGCGTGTACGCATACCAGCGGCGCCGCCCTGTGTTTCGGGTGTAGACCAGACGCTTTCGAGCCACCACGTGATGCCAGCCTCGATGTAGGGCTGCACAATTGTCATAGCCTTTTCGAGATCATCGCCGGATGTTTCGCCTTCAATGATGATATCAAAAGGCGTTTGCTGAGAACGCTGTTTCGTTACATATGATTTGAGCGATTGAATATCTGCCGGAGTCGTATCAGCGAATGAGCCGTCGGGATGCATACGAGCGGGGATAATGCCGTCATAGCGCAAAGTACGCTGCATGGATTGCATGCGGGGCCATGCCCCTACAACCCAGATGGGAATGCGTGGTGATTGTACAGGCGGCGGCGTGAAAGTCATTTCCTGCACCTGGTAATGCGTGCCTTCATAGCTGAATGGTTGCCCGCTCCACAGGCCGGTGAGAATATCCAGGCTCTCATCAAGTATATGCGCCCGCTGCTTACGATCGGTTACTTCACCCACCTTTGAGAACCCACCATCATCCAGCGTCCCCAGACCAACGGGGAGAATCATGCGCCCATGCGAGAGGTGATCGAGCGTGACTGTCTCGCGAGCTACTTTCCAGGGCCTGCGGCGAGAGAGGGGTGTGATCATGGTGCCGATACGCACACGTGCGGTACGCATGGCAATAGCTGCCAGCGCAATCCATGGATCATATGTGGCCTCATCTTCTGGCTTGTCGCGCTTGATAAACATACAGTCCCAGATAAAGACGCCATCCCAACCCGCTTCTTCCGCGTCATGCGCCAGATCGGCAATAGTGCGAGCGTCGCCACCGGGTCCCGTGGTTGGTAACACGATACCATATTGCATAGCAGTCTCCTTCATGTAAACTCACCTGTCGGGGCCGATCAATCGGCCCCGACAGATATCCATATAGAGACAGTATAGAGGATATTGCGGACATCTTCTGTCATATTTCTGGGCGTTCAGGGGCGTCGCATAATCAAGACTTTGAAGTTGCCCATACCAGTGGGGTCGGTCAAGGCGGCTACTCGTTGTTGCTGGTTCAGCCATTGCAGGCGGGCAATCTGGCCTTTGTCGGTGGCACGTTCCGTGTCCATAGCGGCGAATTGGGTATTACGCAGTTGCTCTAATGCTGTGTGAATGCCCATGTTTTCGAGCCATTGCCGTTGGGTGGTAAAAGCGTTCAGGCGCAACCCGTGTTGCCGTCCCTCGTCAATGAGGGCGCTGAAATTGACGTGGGCGGTAATATCCTGTTGCCCCGGACGTACCAGAGGCTGTTCGTTCATCTGATGCTGATAGTAGCAAGCCAGCGTGCCATGTTGACGATGAGGGGAGTATAATGCTCGCGCCTTATCGCCATAATCAATGGTCAGCAGGTAGCCTTTCTGAAGGATATTCGCTAGCCGTTGCATCCAGCGCAGCGCGTCCAGATTAATTTCAGCCCGCCAGCCGTCGCGAAACACTGTCCAGGGAATCTTGTAATTGTCCAGGTAGTTGGCAACCTCGGCTGAACTTGGCTCGTCCAATATGGGAAACAAACGCCCTTCCTGTGCATCCACATAGAGTTCGTAGAGGTGTTTGTCGCGTACCTCGACGATATGGACAGGAAAGGCGTCTACCAGTTCGTTGGAAAGGATGATGTGAGGCCTATTCCAGGGTATTTGCTGCTCCAACCAGGGTACCCGCAAGGGGATACCCCTACTATACATGGAATCGTCGGTGGCGTGTATAGTAGGGGTATCCCCTTGCGGGTACCCTGGTTGGGAAATATCGGATGTAACATCCATACCGATACGTATATCCTCCGTGCGGTAGTCGAGGGCGGCGTGGAGATCAAGGGCTTGCTGAGCCGCCCATGTGCGCACACCAGAGGCAAGATCGCCGCGTCCCGCGCCCTGTTCCAGCACGATAAACGGGTCTGGTTTACCCAGTTTCTCCCACATAAGATGTAGCTGGCGACCCATGCAGTTGGCGAAGAAAGCGGCAATGTCGGTGCTGGTATAGTAATCACCTTCCCAGCCCATTTTTGCCTGTCCAGTGACGTAGTAGCCGTGGCCCGGGTCGTAGAGAGCCATGCGCATATAATCGGCGAAAGAAAGCGGTCCTTCGCGCTGGATACGTTCAACGATGATGTGCTGTAATGGCGTCATATGGTTGTATTTTTTATCCACTGTAGGGGCCGATGATGAACATGAACGAAATAATTCGCCAACGTAGGGGCCGATTTATCGTACCCGTCCCGCTGGCCGATAAATCGGCGATGGGTACGATAAATCGGCCCCTACGGGTCCTGGGCGAAGTTGACGACTAGCAGGTCGAGGGCCATTTCGGGGGCCATACGGCTGCGCTTGAGGGCGGCATCAGTGGACAAAAGCTGGCGATAGGTGTTCTCCAGTTGAGATGCGCTGAATTTCGCGACCTGGCGCAGGGATTTCTCGGCGATGAAGGGTGCAACTCCGATGGTAGTGGCAATCTGAGGGCCGCGCATACCCTTTTGCGAAAGTTCTTTGACGAGCAGGAGCGAGCGCACCTGTGATGTAATTAAGCTGATGAGTTTTAAGGGTGGCTCGCCATCAGATAGCAGGTCGTGCAGGATGTCGAGGGCCTGTTTGCGATTGCGCCCGGCAAGAGCATCGGTCAGGTCAAAAATACGCGCCTCTTGCACTTGCGCGGATAACTGGCGCACGTCGTCGGCGGTGATGGTTGCACCGTTGCCAACATAGGTTGCCAGCTTGTTCAACTCGTTTGCCAGCAAGCGCAACTGATTGCCGATGAAGTTTGCCAGCATAGCAGCGGCCTCCGGCGTGATGGAGACGCCAGTAGCTTTGGCGCGTTTTGTAATCCAACTTTCGACGGCGGCACCTCTGGGCAAGGTGGATTGGATAATCTTGCCATATTGTTCCGCCGCTTTGTAGATGACGTTTTTCGCGTCGAGCAACTCATCAAGCAGCACGACCAGCACCGTTTCTGTGGGCATAACGGCGATGAATTCCGCCAGTTCCTTTTCAAAGCCAGCGCGGGTTGCACTGTTGTTTTTGCCGCTTTTCTTGCCTTTTTTCGCTTTACTACCTTTAGTGGTTGCAATATCGCTCGTGGCGGACATGGTGGCTTCGGCGGGTTGTTCTGTGCCTGTGGAGGCTTCCCCTTTACGCTTTTTTGGCAGACCTTCGATGACAACGAGGCGCTGGTCGGTGAGAAAAGGCAGGGTACTACAAGTCGCGGTGATGGTTGCTAACGCGACCTCAGCGCCGTTGTAAGTATCCTGATTGTAGTCGAAGTTCCCCTGTTGCCGCAGCTTTTTGAGTTGCTCGCGACTGGTGAATTCGTCATCGCCATGCAGGAGATAGAACATTGATTTCTCTTTTCACGCCAGGGTACCCGCAAGGCCCAGGGTACCCTGGCGGGTCTACTCGTGTGCCATTTGATGGGGATTGGGACGGCGATAGTCGCTTTTGTTGGCACGTGCCACCAGCAAATCCATGATGATGCCCCCAGAAATGCCGAGGACGGAGCAGAGAATGGCAGCACCAAAGAAGGTAGAGCCACCGTTGGCACCGGGTAGCGGCGTATCGTAGACAAGGGTACCGACCCAGGCCAGGATGATGATAAAGCCAAGTACCGCGCCGATGAGAGCGCCAAGCACAACGATCCATTTACTTCTTACCGCACTGATCCAGAATGCCATGAAAGGTGCTATCAGTAAGGAGAGGATGAAGCCCCAGAAATCGCCAATAAAGATGTCGTTGATAGGGACTTGCAGTGTGAGACCCATATGAATAAATCCTCCAAGAAAGTGTTGTCAGTAGTTTTTTGCTATGGTCGTATCTAGTATCTATTATACGTCAGTTCCCTGAACGTGACAACATGTTATTTGAATGGGGGTGCGCGAAATAACAAACAAGCATCCGGCATAGCCGAATGCTTGTTTGATGTTGCAAATCACTATTAGCCTGGTTGGCGTGTGGTGCGGCGACGCTTGCGACGCTGCGCCTCGGCTTTACGTTTGCGGCGAGCCTGGGGACTTTCGTAATGGGCACGCCTACGAGCCTCGGACAGGATACCATCCTGTTGCACTTTGCGGTTGAACCGTTTCAGTGCAAGCTCGAACGAGTCACCTGGGTTAACTTTGACTTCACTCATAGAAGATTACCAGCGCGACCTGCGGTCGGAACCACCGCCGCGGCGGTCGCTGGAGCGACCTGCGCCTTGAGCCTGGTAGCAGCTGCTGCAATAGACAGGCTTGTCTCCGCTGGGCTGGAAGGGGACTTGCGCCTCGTTGCCACAGCTAGAGCAGGTGACGGTATACATCTGGCGTGGCTCGCGCTCACGATATCCACCACCACCACCGCCACCGCTGCTGCGGCCACCGCCGCTGTAACGGTCCCCACCCTGTGCTTTGCGGGCTGCGCGGCACGAAGGACAGCGGCTAGGTGCGTTCGTCAAACCACGGCTAGCATAAAATTCCTGCTCGCCCGTGGTAAACGTAAACTCTTGATTGCAATCGCGACAATACAATGTCTGATCAGTTGCCATGTTGTTCTTTCTCGATTCCTGGGTACTATACCCAACTAAATTTCTGTGTATCGCGCGCTTGCAACAAAGAAAACTACTTTCAGCAAAAATGCACTATACAACATTCACCTAGTATAACACATAACTTTGCAAATTACATTCCTTTTTCTACCAATCTGCAAAAACTCATTATTTTGGCGCAATGCGCGGTACTTTCAGGGCAAAGCCATTGCCATCAAGCGCTCGAAGTGCTGTTTATCATGTTCCCAATCCTCTTTGTTATCCTCACCGGTGTGTATTGGCGTCTCCAAAATCACGGTGACGTGGTCGAGGCGGGGATCGGTCAGAAGCGCGTGAAAGCCTTCTTCACCGATGATGCCATCACCCAGGCGTGCGTGAATGTCCCGATGAGAGCCAGGCGCAACTTTTGTATCGTTCACATGAAGCACTTTGAGATTTGCCAGCCCTACGGATTCATTGAACTGCTGCAATACCTGCCGGACAGCTTCAGCGGTGGAGATATCGTACCCGGCTCCCCAGAGGTGCGCGGTATCGAGGCAGACGCCCAGACGGTCGGCGAACTGCGGCAAACGTGCCAGTACCGTTGCCAGTTGTTCAAAGCCGCTACCCAGCGAATTACCAGCGCCGACGTCGTTCTCCAGCAGCAACATCACCTCCGGCGGCGTTACAGGCAGGATACGCTCAATGGCCTGTACAATGCGCTCAATGCCAGCCTCGATGCCAGTGCCTTTATGACTACCGGTGTGAAAGACGACGTATTTTGCGCCTAACAGCGTTCCACGTTGCAATGTCCATGTCAGCAGAGCAATAGACTTTTCCCAGATACTTTCGTCGGGCGAGGCAAGGTTGATGAGGTAGGGCGCGTGAATGACTACAGGGTCCAGGTCAAGCGTGCGAGCGGCTTGCGCAAAGGCAATACTGGCCTTCGGGTCGCCCTCCGGCGGACGCCATCCGGTAGGATTGCTGGCAAATATCTGAATGGCGTTGCACCCAAGCTGCCGCGCAATCTCCACCGCCCGTACCGGCTTTGCATTGAGCGGCATATGTCTGCCAAAACGCATTATTTTTCTTCCTTTGTCTGTTCGCTCACCAATGCAACCTGTGGCAATTGGTCAAGGTTGGTCAAGCCGAATTGTTGCAGGAATTCCGGCGTGGTAGCGAACAGCGTGGGGCGTCCGACGGTCTGCGCACGCCCAACTTCGGTGACGAGACCATGCTGTATCAGACTTGCCAGGGCGCGGTCACTGTTCACGCCGCGTATAGTCTCGATTTGCGCTCGTGTGACTGGCTGGCGATAGGCGATAACAGAAAGCGTCTCCATCGCCGCCGTGGTTAGTCTGGCGGTCATGGGCAGACCAAGCAGGGCCGCTATGAAGCGGGCGTGTTCGGGTGCCGTGACCAGTTGCACCTGGGTGCCCAGGCGTTGCAGTCGAATGCCGCGCCCCTGGCCCTCAAGGTCGTACTCAAGTGTGTACAATCCCTGGGTGAGACGCTCATCGTCAATATCGAGCAACTTGCGCAACTCTGTGCGCTCCAGTGGGCGACCTGAGACAAATAGCACGCTCTCAATGGCCGTCGCTATCTGAGCTTCATTAATAAGCATGGATGAGGCGGGCTGCACTGGCAAAGGTTCAATTGTTGGGTGTGTTCTCTGTTTCTGCATGGTGAGGCGATTATATCATAGTGAGCAAGAGAGAAGGAAGAGGCTAAATTTTTCGTGAGCAAAAGATGCATAACCAGTTTTCCTCGCATTGCCGGTATTGCCCGTGAGAAAAAGGGATGACTTATGTTTAACTGGCTAGCACATTGATGGTGATATCCTTCGTCGTATTCGGGAGCGTTGTGCCGGTGGTGTTGGTAAGTGTGATCTTAACGCTGCCAACGCCTGTCTGATTGGCTAAGATAGCTTGCGCGTCCTGCTCGCTTTTGCCGGCGATGAGCGAGATAAGCTCCTGCCGTTGACCTTTGCTGAACTGGAATAGGCCAACGCTGGCCGCGTTGACGACTATCAGGATGCCGCCGTTGGCACCTGAGACTGATATCACTGACGTGGTTATTTTCGTGAGCAGTTTGTAACTGGCGTTGGGAACGGAGGAGACCTGCTGCGAGAGCAAGTTCGCTCCCATTGACAGGGCTGCTTGCAGGTTGTAGACCTCGCCGGAACATTTTGCGGAGACAGAGGTAGTGACGCTCAAGACTCTATCGCCGAGGCTATGATTGTAAGTGACACTGGCGGAACACTGTATGGAGCCAAAGAGGCTTTCACCGGCATAGATTTGCCCCAGGACATTGGAATGGGCTGTCGCGATGAGCGATGTTTTGAGCTGGCTAGCGGCAGCCGAGGCGGCGTTCATGTCGCTGGATTGCAGGTAAGTATAGGTCTGTGCGTCCTGACCGCCAGATAGGGCTGTGATATTTGTCAAAGTAATGGTGATGCCATTCCAGCCATAACCATAATTGTAATAATCAACGGGCAGATTTCCACTTGAACCGGCAGGATATGAGTGACCAGCAACCGTGACAGTATTGCCGGGAGCAATATTTACGGTCGAGCTTAATGCAACGATATGTGTCTGATTGGGGTCGTAAAAGCCCTGACCGGAGTAGATTGTTGCTTCAATGGTGCCAGTATTTGTAATAGAGAGCGTTCCTGTTGCATATGTCGCGGGTATCGTTCCCTTACCGGTGGCGGATATGGTGCGAGATTGCCAGCCTGTGACGGATGAAAGATAGCGAGCGCTTACCTGTTGGTGGGCGGAATTGGGCGAGCCGACCGCGAGAATTTTATAGTTATAGCTCAGATTTTTCTTCACAGGCGTAATGGTGACGGACGCAGTGACAGGCGGCGGAGCAACAATAGGCAGGTGTTTGCGGATGGAGGAAGTAATGGCTGTAGTGCTATGCCTGAAAGAGCTATTCGTGACGTAGAGCGCGGCGAATGCGCTGCCGCCGAGGAGTAGAAAGAGGAAAAGAGCGGCAGCCACAATGAGCCAGATGCGCCGCTTCTTGCGCTTTGCGGGTGGCGGAGTGATGGTGGCAATTGGAGCAATTGGAGCAGGCGGCAGGATGGCGAGCGGCATTACAGCAGGCGAAAGTTCGTCTTCCTCACTATCTATTGATAAAGGTTGCTCCGCAATGGTTGGGAATGGCGAAAACTCCTCTTCCTCTTCATTGCCATCATTGGGCAGTAGAGGAGTAAATGGCATGGTGGACCGTGCAATGCATGTTCCATCTATTTCACGGGGCAGCGAATCGGCGGGTGAGAAAGCGGTCGGGGCGTCCTCTTCGCCAGTATATATTTTCATGGTGTTGCGCATGGTTGGGAAGGATGAGGTGGATGAGATAGATGGCAGCATGGCAACAACAGGCAATGCTCCGGTATCTTCGCGCTCGACAGATGAAGGCATGGCGGGATGCGATTGCGAGCCTGCTGACCGTACTGTTTCGAGCATAGCAAAATCCTGCTGAGGGGAAAGAACGCGCCTGATCGTCATGTCTCCTTCGTCTTCGTCATCATCATCCACGTTTGTCGCTAATGTTTCTTCGCTGAAATCATCATGCGGCGATGGTAACTGCATAATTGGCGTTGCTACTGACGCGAGTTTGGGTATGGAAATGCCCAGTGCTGCTATGAAGCTGGCAATATCGGTGAAACGGTCACTGCGTTGTTTTGCCATCGCCCGCAAAATGGCACTCTCAACGGGGCGGGATACCAGCAAATTGAGTTGTGAGGGCGGGATTGGTGTTTCTGACATGTGCTTGTACCCAAGCGCGAAGAAATCGGGTGCGCTGAATGGTACCCGACCCGTCACCAACTCGTAAGCGATACAACCGAGCGCATACTGGTCGCCTTCTTTGCTGATAGTACCACGAAACTGCTCCGGTGCCATATAGTAGGGTGTGCCAATAGCAGTACCATGTGCGCTACTATTTGCCAACATAGTGGCGATGCCAAAATCCGCCAGCAAAGCATCACGGTTGGCGTGAAAGAGAATATTGGCGGGTTTGAGGTCGCGATGTATGATATTCTGTTGATGCGCGTACTGCAACGCCTGTCCGACCTGCCCGATGACATGAAGAGCGTCCTTTATAGGAAGAGGACGCGGGGCCAATTGTTGCAAACGCATGAGCAACGAACCGTTGGGGGCATATTCGGTGACAAGGTAGGGAAAATCTTGCTCGATGCCAACGTCCAGTACCTGCAAGATGTAGGGATGCCGGAGCAGCGTGAGGAAACGCGCCTCTTGCAGAAAGCCGTTGCGCTCCTGGGGCGAACTTACATGTGCCGCGTGCAGCAATTTTACTGCCACCGGCATATTGTTACGTGAGGTGTCTTCAGCGCGATAGACACGGCCAAAGGAGCCGCTGGAGAGTTCTTCCACAAGGCGATATTTGCCGATAAGAGTGTGTGTAATTGTCATGATTTTCCTACCTCATGTCGTTAACCCGATACAATAATACTGATACGTGGGGCATCGGCAGGCAATGTCTGCCCGTCGCCGTTGTTGATATATATAGTGACCTGTTTGACACCCTTCATGCGTAAAAGCGCTGTTTGCGCGTCCGAAGAGCTTTTTCCAGCAATACTGCGGGCCATGTTCTGAAGTTGTGCAGCGCTAAATGCGGTGCTGACGGCTTTAACCAGCAAGGAGATTGTCGCTTTGCTATCCATTACCTGTGCCTGCAACACCGTAGCTGTGAAGACGGGCAAGAGAAGATTACTCCCACCTGTAGTGAGCCTGTGCCTGAGCAAGCCAATTGCCAACGTCAACGCCTCCTGCTGGTCATAGGTTTCGAGGGTACACGTCGTCGTGAGCGTGGCGCTTACCATTGCCACGTGATCTCCGGGCTGATGATTATAGATGGCTTGCTGCGTACAACGTGCGGCAGCAACGCTCTGTTCACCGGGCTGCACCTGTGCCTGTACGGCGGTTTGCGCTTCGCGCAGCAGCATTCTGGTGAAAGGCGTGACGGCGCTGGTGAGATCGCTGTTCTCCACAATGGGATAGTAGATGGTGTCACGCCCACCACTGAAAGGAGTTTTGTTCTGTACAACGTAAGAACTATCTATGCCATTTACTTTCCAAACGTTGATATCGGTTTTTGCGATATTGCCCGCACTGCCGACCTTCGCAGCGCGAGCAGGTACAGTGGCACTTTGCCACGTGGGAGGATTTGTTTTGGGATCGCCAGCAGGTACAACTGCACTTTGCATACTGATGACTTGCACGCCATCACTGCCGGTATAGATCGTACCGGCGGCAAAGGACTGCGGTGAGGTAGAGTCGTTATACAATGTGAGCGTACCTTGCGCTACAGTAGCAGGAATTGTACCAACGCCACTACTGGCAACGGTGTTTGTTTGTCGTACTGTCGCGGACAGCAGACGCGCCTGCACTTGTAAGGCAGAGGCAATCGGTCTGCCTGGCACGGCGGTAATGGTGTACGTGCCGGACTGCGTTGCGTTGGTGGGAACAATGGTGACGGTCGCAGTTGACATAGCGGAAGCCGATTTGCCGAACAGTTTCAGAGCGGCAAATAGACCTGAACCTGTAATGAGCAGTACGATTAGCAGGATAACAGCCGTTGTCAACAATTTCCGCCTGCTGCCCCAGGACGGTTTGCTGTTTACCGGTGAGACAACAGGAGCGATGGCAGGCGTTACACTACTATTGCCGAGCAAAGGGATCAATGGAAGAGAAGTTGGTATGCTACGGCCTGGTACGCTGTCATCATCGTCGGATGATGCTTGATTGATCCCCATCTCCGTCAGATACGGGGGATAAGAGGACGGCGGACGCGATAAATCGGTCCCTACGGAGGGATGGAGGAACGGCGGACGCGATAAATCGGTCCCTACGGAGGGATGGAGGAACGGCGGACGCGATAAATCGGTCCCTACGGAGGGATGGGGGGAGGAAGATGGCGTGGGCATATCGGCAACGGCACGCGGCAAAGAGTCGGCGGGTGAGAAAGGCTTTACCGGCGCGTTTTTATCCAGCCGCATGACGGGCGGTTGCGTAGACGAGGCCGGTATTCGTGGTACAGGTAAGCGCGGGGCGGTTGCTTGCATGGATTCCGGCGCATGTATAGATTGTGATTGCATTGGCACTGATGTAGCAGGTATTTGCGCCGATTGCATTGATTGAGACACTGCTGGGGCCGATGATGAAAGTGATACAGCCGATGGCAGGGTCGTAGTATTGATAATGGCAACAGGGGGCGGAGGCGCGGGTAAAGGAGATAAGGGCGATGACAGGGAATGTGACGCCTGTGAAGAGACAGAAAACTCAGGTTGTGCATCACCAATCAGTGCGGCAATAAACGCGGCGACGCTGGAATAGCGCTCGGTGCGCTTTTTTGCCATAGCCTTAAAAATGACCTGTTCCAGTGAGCGCGGCAACAACATATTAAGTTGCGTAGGTGGTATGGGCGTCTCCGACATGTGTTTAGAGCCAAGAGTGAAGAAGTCGGCTGCGCTAAATGGACGGCGACCCGTCACGAGTTCGTAGGCGATGCAACCAAGCGCGTACTGGTCGCCTTCTTTGCTGATAGTGCCGCGAAACTGCTCTGGTGCCATATATGACGGTGTGCCAATAACCGTGCCATATTGCATACTGTTTGCCAGCACCGTCGCGATGCCGAAATCGGCCAGCAGGGCAGTGCCACTGGCGCTAAAGAGAATATTGGCGGGTTTGAGGTCGCGATGAATGATGTTTTGCTGGTGCGCGTACTGCAACGCCTGCCCAACCTGACCTATGATATGCAAGGCCTCCGGCGTAGGCAACGGTCGCGGAGCCAGCTTTTTGAGATAGTCCAGCAGCGAACCATTGGGCGCGAACTCTGTCACGATATAGGGCAAATTGCCCTCAATACCAACATCCAGTACAGGCAAGATATTGGGATGTTTGAGCATGGTGAGGAAACGCGCCTCTTGCAGAAAATGATCGCGCTCCTGCTGCGAACCTAAATTGGCTGAATGCAGCAATTTGATGGCGATGGGCGCATGTTTGCGCTGTGAGTCCTCGCCACGATAGACGCGCCCGGAGGAACCGCTCGCGATCTCCTCCAGCACGCGATATTTGCCGATAGTAGAATCTTTCTTTGCCACTGTTTCCCCCTTAAACATGTGGATCATGCTCTCGCCCATCATGGGAGAGTGTCTGTAATCCAACGCTGCAAAGCTTCCGCCGATACTGGTTGCACGAGGAACGTTGCCGGGTGCGTGCCAGGCGCATCGTCCGCGAGCGTAAAACACATGGTCGGCGTGATGACCAGCGCCAGCGTAGTTGCCTGTGGCTCGCCATCTTCGTTCCGCTTGATAATAGAGATGGCTCCCAGAGCCGTCGCGGCCTTCATAGCCCGACTCAACACCTGAGCAGTCACGGTTGGCAACCCACCGCGCAACAACAATCCTTCGGCCTCGTCCACGCGCCCCGCAAGAGCAGCATCACGAGCAGCCTGCACATCTACCACCAGAGCTTTGCCAGCAGGCAAGACCAGAGAAGTTTGTTTATGCAGACCCAAAGTTGCATCAATCACACGTAGAATGCCGGTGCGTCCGTCTACCGCCTCGAACTGGTGAATATCGGGTAGAGGCATGGTGTGAACGACGCCTGGCTCGCGCAACTGATGAAGATACATCTGGCGCTGGCCTTGCTTTGTATGCAAAGCCAGTAAAACGTTGTAATTCGCGAAAGCACATGTCCCTACAAGAGCGATGAGTGGTGAGGGCATGCTCATGGTGAGAGGCGATGTCTCTGAGGAAGGTTTTACATCTGTGATATAGCCACGCGCAATCAATGCATTTGTTGCGACCTCAAGTTCCTGCCGGATATCGTCTGACACCAGACCATCAAGACCGCGCTTGAGCCACGAGAGATCGAAGCCAGGCAAAGCCTGGGCTTTGAGTAGACGCATTACCACATACAATTCTTCACGACTCAGCGATATATCAATCAGTTCTTTTTGCGATAAAGTATGGGTGGTCATAGTTTAGAACAATCCTTTCGTCCAATTCCAGGCATTCACTACATCATTGGGCTGCGTAACTAAATCGGCAACGCTATTGACGCCTTGCATCATATCGCCTACTGTGCTATTTGTAGCGTTTTTGAAACTTTGCGGCAATGGTGAAATTTGTATCATCTTGTCTCCCAGCGCCAACCCGTCGTTCACAACTGTAGTATCCGTGTTGACTTTCATTTGCCCAAATGAGAGCGCAAAGCGACCCGCATTTAATCCTGCATCGCCAAAGTCGCCGGGAACATGTGAGAAATTGCCAGTGGCAATTCCTATGCCAATGTCGGTGACAGCCAACCCTAATGAGTCATAGACCGGAGAGATACTTGAATTTTGCGCGACAAGATTCCAATTTTTGGATGAATCCAACAACTGACCCTTGACATTCCCTGAGAATCCTTGCGCGATAAGCCTCTGGCCCCAGGACATGCCTGTTGCCTCCAGATGGTTAACAATTGAGGCAGCCAGTAATCCATCATAAACTTCTCCGGCACCTGGGATGAATTGAACACCAATGTCAACACCAAGCCCTATACCGCCGCCGATAATATCGCCGGAGGCTTTACGGAGGTTCCAATCTCCATTGGATGCAATATCGAATATAGTGCCTATGCCCGCGCCCAATAATCCTGCCGGGCCAAAAAGCCCTACTAAACTCCCAACTATATCAGCCCCTTGCTTGAACTGATCGGATTGTAGAATTGACCAGACAATTTGTGATGCCGTGTTCCAGCTCACACCAAGCGTTTTCTCAACCTGTGTGATCCATGAATCAACGCTGCCAAAAGTTCCTCCACTGCCGCCGGGACCCATAAATAGGGTGGATTGTTGCAGCAATTGTTCCATCATCAGGCGGCCCTCGTTGGCGACTTGATTGAGGACGTAGGCGGAGGTGCGTAGTTCGTGGGCGACGGTCTCGGCCTCGTAGGCAAAATAGCCGATGTTTTCGTGCGCGGAACCCACGGAGGGGCCAACCTGCGGCAGAATATTGAGCGATGGATAGCTCATTTCAACGGCATTGTACACCTGGGGTACGATACGTTGGCGCAGCGCGTCAATCTCATCAGCCGTCTTTAACATCTGGCTACTGACGCTGGACACGCCGTCCGGGTCTATATAAATGCTTCCACTCGTCATGGAATGTCTCCCTCCAAAACATGTAATGATGCGCGGCACGTAACACTTGACAAGCATTTTCGAGTACTCAAAACTAGCGAGAACGTTTCAAAATGTATCATATTTTATCATATTATTCATTTACGTTTCAATATTAGTCATATATTCGTGTTATGGTGTTAGAATAATATGATGTAATCTATTGCAATTGCTTTTTACATATGATACACTACATCGAAGAGTTTGTACATACTCTGGTTATGTATCAAAGAGAAATGCGTAAAAGTAGTACCAGTTCTACAAGGAGATGTTTAAGTGAGCAACTTTATTGGTATTGACGCGGATGTGGTCCGCAATGTCTCTCAGCAATGTACCGCGATCCAGAACGAGCTAAACGATACTGCTTCAAAATTGACCAGCCAGTTGTCGGCGTTGCAGAGCGCCCTGACCGGACAGGCCGCACAAACGTTTGAGGAACAGTTCCAGAAGTGGCAGAAATATGTCAGCGACATGTCGCAGACGCTTGGCACCACAGCTTCCTCACTCAAACAGATAGCCGATGAGGCCGATACCCAAATGAGTTCTCTGCGCAGTCTTGCGAGCCAGACTGGCTATTAGTACAGGCGATTATCCCGGCAAAACATCAAAATCAGGCACTTCGCGAACCGAAGTGCCTGATTTTGATGTTTTGCGGGACAATCGCCTGTATAGTTATTTGACAGTTGAAAGCCACTGTAGTTCTTTTTTGTAGTCTTCGTAACGCATTGATTCAATTGCACCGGCTACGGGAAGGGCGATTTGTACTTCGCGCAGGCTGCGGTCTCGCGTCAGGACGAAGCCACGGCCGGGAACAGGCTCCAGAGCGCTGGGAGTGCGACCGAGCAGGTCGTAGCGTTGTTGTTCGTTGAGGAAAAGGCCAATTTTTGTGCCCATTTTGCCCATCAGGTCGGGCGGAAAGTATTTTGAACTGACCTCAGCCGAGGTGAGAACGATATAGGCACCGGTTGCCCGCGCCTCATTGACTGTCAGCACGAGCCTTTTAAGCGTATCCATGGCTTTGAAGCGTTCCGCGAAACTGTGATAGTGGCTGATGATGAGCAACAGTGAAGGGATAATCACGCCGCGTGCGCGGAGTTGGGTGAGCGTCGCATCGTCCCAACGCTGGTTGGGGAAGGCTTCGCGGCGACGTGCGAGCATTTGTGTGATGCGCTCGGCCATTTGCGTCAATAGCTCGTCGGTGTTGCCGTCCGTCCAGAGCAGAGTACCATCGGTGTCGCGCACGTAGGGCAGGTCTTGCATGAAATCGAGGTCATGGTCGGGGTCAATAATGATGCAGCGCAATTGTTGCGGTGTGTAGCGCGTGATGAGCCAGAGTAGCATGGTTTGTAGTGCTGTGGCTTTGCCGCTATTTTGCGCTCCCGCTATCAACAATGGGCCGCCGGTGAGCGCACCGGCGGAGCCATGGAGATCAACACAGAAGATGTCGCGTTTCTGCTCGTCGGGAATATCCACCAGTCCGAGCGGAAAACGCATTGGCCCATCGGGTGTTTTGTCGCGCCCACGCGAAAGTACCATGTTGAGAAAGCTGTCCTGGTGACGCAGCGTGACCGCGTCGTGCTGCGTCATTTGTAAGACGGAAATGCGTTCCTGCTGCTCTTCCACCACTGAACGGGTAGCAAGCGGCGGCAGTACAGGCGCATTCGTGGCGGGCGGTCGAAAGAGTACCAGTGGGTCGGGCAAGAGTGTGGCGACTGGCGTGGGTAGCGGATCAGGCCAGAAATAGATACCATCTTTCGCGGCCTGCTCACGCGAATAGGTGGCAATGATACGCTCAACGAGTACTTGAGCCACCGTCTGCGCCTTCTCTTGCTGGCCTAACGCCCGGTGTGCCGATGTGGAACCCAACGTGCGCGATGGAGTGCGATATATAGTCATAGTTGATAACTCCTGACGTTACATAAGTGGCACAGGTACCGTTGAACGAGCGGCCTGGAACAAATCGAGTTGATTATCGCCGTGCAGCAGGTAGCCGCGACCGGGGATGCTGACGGGTAGATTAGCGGCATCCACGCGCCCCAACACTTCGCGGCTATCATCGGGCGAGGCGCAACGGAGACAGAGGCGATATTGCACATAGTCGCGTACCTTCGTGCCGATAATACCCTCCGGGCGCTGTGCCGAGAGCAGCAGGTGCATGCCTATTTCACGACCTACACGAGTGATGGTGAAAAGTTCATCCAGCACGGTCTCGGTACGTTTTGCCATTTCCGCGAACTCGTCAATGATAATGATGAGATGGGGGGGCGGTGCTGCTTTGCCCTCTTTCCATTCTTTATGGCGTTTTTCGCGGCGAATGGCCTCTGCCCGCAACATGGTAATGAAGCGAGCGATAAGTGCGGGCGACGAGACATTCGAGAGAAAGCCGATAGTATGGGGCAAGTGGCGAAATGGCTCCAGCGCGAGGCCAGCCTTGTAGTCAATTAACAGGAAGGTTATCTCGTTTGGGCGATAGATAAGGGACAGCGACATAATAATTGTCTGGAGCAGTTCGCTTTTGCCGGAGCCAGTCTGACCAATGAGCAGGCCATGTGGGCCATCTTTGAGCAGGTCGAGATACTGTATCTCGTCGCCTATCTTCTGGCCGATAGGGATACGCAACAACGGTCGGGTTATAGCGCGTTGCTTGCCTGCTGTCACGACTGTACGCCATGTCGCGTCTGACCAGAGCAACGATGGGTTGTAGGAACCGATATCCAGCACAGGTTCAAAGAGCGAACGCAGGTCAACCAGTGTGCGCAATTCTACATGTTTGGCAATTGCTGGTTGTAGATATTGCATACGCGCCGCGAGGTGATTAAGCGCCTCAATTGGCGCATTGTCCAGCAGGTCGCAGGCGTGGAGAGACGGTGGGTCGGGCTGAAGCATGCGCACGCAGGCTTGAGGCTTCATGAGTGTTGGCGCGACGATGGGCTGCAAACCCTGTTTTTTCTTGCGCCGCTCCGCCTTTTTTTGCTGCTTTGCCTCACGTTTTGTCACGTCCAGATTGGGTAACTCGACTGCGATGCTGCTGAACGTGTCAGGATAAGCCTCGACATCCAGGTCAATGATAATGCCGCTGGAAACCGGAACATCGGTTTTGCTGGCGCAGACGCAGACAACAGAGACGCCCAACGGTTTGCCGCGACTGAGCGCGAGTGTCATCTCCGCTCGTTTCAAGGGCGAGACGGTGAGACGGGAGCGATTCTGTAGCGAGGCGGACGTTTGGCCGAAGTTCATGACAGGCATGGTCAGCGGCGGTGGGTCAAGGTCGGTACTGGCTTCGAAATGGTCAATAATGATGACGAGGTGCGGCAAAATTGATGACGCGGAAGCAAAGCGGCTATCGCCGAGCAACAGTTCGCGCCTGCCCAACTCGCGTGAAATCCACGGCAGTTGCTCAACGATATCTTCGGGTCCCAGGGCAACGGCATGGTAACTGCTGGCATCAAAACTCGATTGACCTGGCTCATACAGCTGGCTATGAGGTACAACGGTTGCCCATTGCCATGCCGCCGCCTGTGATGCAGGAGCAAGCACAACGAGACGTACATCCTCCGGCGAGTGGTGATAGACAAGCCGGCAGGCAATGGCACGGGCCAGTTCGCGCGCCTGAGTCAGATTGCGTGCGGAACCGGTGATGGCAAGCGGGCCATGCTCGTTCAGCTTCACTGTAATGGGTGCGACCAGCGAGCGATACTTTTGCATCAGCGCGGCGGCGTAAGCATTGCAGGTATCGAAGAAGTTGGGGAGCATAATACGGGCTTTATCCTGTTCACCCGTCACCTCATAGCTGGCAGGCTGATTGCCCATACCGATGCGCACGTTCAGAAAGTCGGGGTCATCGGGGCGACGCGACCACAGGGTCATATCCTGATCGCTATAATCGCGCATGAAGAGGGCCTGCACTGAGAGGTCGTCGTAGCACGTGGTGGGGGTTGTCGGCGGTACAAAAGGCGGGTCAAGCTCTATACGTGCCTGGCGCTCTTTGTGCTGCAAGAATTGCAACTGGCGTTCCGTCTTGCGCAGTTCCGCTTTATAGGCGGCAAGCAGGTACTTGCGTTGCTTGCGCACAGTGCGAGCTTGCGTGACAAAAGTGAGCAGTGAACCAATGGCGGCGAACACGCCCATGGCGAGGAAGGCGAAAATGAACAGGTTGGAGCCGTTGCTAATCTTCGAGAAGATAAATCCAGATACACCTATGCCAGCAACACTCAGCAAAAGCGTAATGATTGTTGTGATAGCAGGTTTCGTCGGCTCCGAGGGCTGCATCGGCATAGCGACCGGGTGATGCGGAATTTCGGGCCAGAAGCGAGCCTTCCGTGAAATAATGATCGGTGCCTGTTGTTGCGTCAAATATCATTCCCCCCAGCATAGTGTATATAATTGTGAGTTATGCATTATACTATACAATGAAACAGACTTGTAGCGATAGTATGTATGACCTATTGGTTGTATTTGTTGTGAGAGATGTTACAGCTTCCAGGCTATTGCGTCATTGATAATAACAACTTTTATACCTCCACTGTTGGTATCAGGGGGAAAGCATGAGCGTACAAGAACAATATTACACCCGTCGTTTCACACGGCGGTATCCAGGGCTTTTTGTGATTTTGCTCGATCAGTCCAAATCTATGGCGCAGGAAGTTGATGGGCGGGGCTGTAGCAAGGCTGATTTCGCGACGACCGCGATTAATAATCTCATTTATGAGATGGTGCAGGCGGCAAAATTTGATGTAGGTACCGGGAAGCGCCGCAAATATGCATATCTGAGCATACTTGGATATAACGATACAGTATATCCATTGTTATCGCCGGAGCCGATGGATATTCCTTTCCTGGGCGAACACCAGCGCGGCACCGTGCCGATTGTACGCGATGTGCTTGATTCGCATACTGGCTCATACCGGCAAGTAACGGAGAATCGCGCCTTCTGGATTGAGCCGCGCACGCAGGGTAAGACGCAGATGGCAGAGGCATTCGGGGCGGCGCGTGATGTTGCCAGGGGCTGGCTGATGCAGGCACCGGAGCCGGGACAAGCACCACGCCACGAGTGTTTCCCGCCGATTATCATCAACATTACCGACGCCCAGGATAACGGCAGTGGCAATCCAATTGGTATCGCGCACGAAATTCAACGCGAGGGGACGCAGCAGGGTAGTATCTTGATTTTTAACTGCCATTTCACTACACAGATGGGGCAATCCTATATCTTTCCCGCCAGTCCGCAGGAAGTAGCACATCTTGACCCACCGTTCGCGTCGCAGATTTGTGAGATGAGCAGTCCTATGCCGGAACCGTTGCGCAAAAAAGCCACCGCCGAATTTGGTCTTGGGCGCGAGGTAGCGCCACGCGCACGTTGTATGGTCTACAACGCAGACACCAATATTCTGATCAAGTTTTTGCATTGGGGGACCATCGGGACCGCCATCGAATAGCAGGCATGAAACAGAAAGAGCATCGAGAGAGACGGGAGGTCAATTTATGTCATACCACCCTTCAGCAATTCCCCCAGGACGCAGCACAACTGGCAAGTCGCCATTGCGACTTGTTGGCGCGTTGCTAGCGCTGGCTGCTCTGCTACTGGGAATGTGCGCCTTGTTCTTTCATGCCGGTATCGCTGGTTTAATTATGCCGGCACTCATCTGTCTCTTCTCGCTGCGGGTCCTTTTTCTCTGGCTGGGAGCAAACAAGGCGGGAAACGCGGTGCCAGCCAGCCATGTCCCTCAACCTGTCGCGACGTGGGCCGTGAACGGAATACAGCCTGGTTTCTATGCATCAGCAGAGCAACAGCAAGTCGCGTATCAGCAAGCGGGTATGCACTATCCTCAGTACCAGCAGAACTTACAGCAGCAGCAGCAGCAGTATGCACAACCCCAGCAATCCCAGCAAGCTCTTGCGTCTCAGCAATATGCGCCGGTAGCGATGACCGCAGCGCCAATGTATGTACCACAGCCCGCCTTTACACCTGCAAGTGCCTATACGCAAAGTGGCGCTCCGACTATAGCAGAGAATTACCAGCAGCCGCTCAGACCGTCGCAGCCCTATATTCCCATTGCCGAGGACGAGATGTTCGCTCTTGACCAGCCCAGTGCGGACGAATGTTGTTTTATCTTACCGAAAGAGGGAGAGCCACTCGTCGAGTGCCAGGACAGGTACGCTCTCAACAGTATGCCGCGCTGCTACGCTGTGGCTGACGGCGTGGCGGGTAGTTTTGTGCCTGGCCCGTGGGCGCGTACTGTTGCGCAGGGTTTTGTGGGACGCAACGGCGAATTTGCCAGCAAGGAGGATTTTCAACGCTGGCTGAAAGACTGTAGTAATCGCTGGCAGAGTTGGATGGAAGAGCGTTGGGTGCCGACGATGAACGCGCTACGTAAGCGCAACGGCGACGCGCCTGGTGATTGGAGCAATGATATTCGCCAGGGTGCGCAAACGACGCTGATTGGATGTGCTCTGTATCGTAGCCCCGATATCAATAATGTCTCTACGTTGGTACGCATCTTTGCTATCGGCGATAGTGAGTTCTTGCGCTTCAGTCCCGGCACGAACGGCATTTGGAAACTGGTAGAAACATTTCCTTTCAGCGATCCCGCCGAATTTAATGCTCGCCCGGATACACTTGTATCATTACCGCGTGCGGACTTGCTGGAACGGACATGGCAGAGCCGAAAAACAAAGCTGATACATGCCCTTCCCGGCGACCGGCTTGTGCTGGCTACCGATACGCTGGCAAAATGGCTGCTGGGTCAGGTGCAACAGGGCAAGGCCAGTCGCTGGATGCCTTTGATTACCTGTAGAGATGCCGGTGAATTTGAGCAGCGCATCCGGCGAGAATTTTATGCTGACCATGTTGACGACGACGATGTGACGATGCTGATTATCCCTATTTCTTAAAAGTGTGAGGTATGACAAGCCTATGACCACGGCGGGTTTTCTCTGGCCGACAAAAGACGAATATGACCTGGCGATTGCACGCTGGCAGGATACTATTTTCGACCCCGAAGTACGCGGTGGTCTGCTGGCCTACGATAATATGGGTATCTGCCGCTTTGGCGGTGCTAATCTCTATGTCTGTATCTATAAAATTGGCAACTGGATGGTGCGCTGCTTCTGCTCAAAACCCTCGCATGCCGCGCCTGTTGATATTTGCGAACGCTACATGGCGATTGACCGTTTCTGCCGTAAAAATGCCAACCGGGTTTCGGCGCTTCTCCCTGTCACTTATCTTGAGCAGGGTATTATCGTTGGCTCGCGCACCTTGCCGGTGGTAAAAATGCCCTTCCTCACGGGTTGCCCCTCGCTCGGCGAGTTTATCATGGACAATTACACGGACAGGGCAATTATGCAGCAACTCAGCGATGGCTGGTTCCGCATGATACATGAACTCGAAACGGCACCGATGGCACACGGTGATCTCGACCTGTCGAATGTGCTGGTCGAGCGGGGAAATGCGTGGAGCGGCCTGACGTTGAAGCTGATTGACTACGACAATATGTGGATGCCGGAACTGGTGGGGCGACTCCAGACGGAGTACGGCCACGCGAATTTCCAACATCCCGATTTCCTGCCACCGCAACAACGCCCTTATAACGTGGAAATGGATCGCTTCTCGGCGCTGGTAATGTATATTTCGCTCAAAGCGCTGACCGTTCATCCTGAACTGTACGATGCCTGGGGTGCGGACGAGTCAGACCGCTTGCTGCTGGCAGAGTCCGATTACCTGGACTCCGGCCTTGTTGGCAGTCATATTATGCAGTTGCGTGAACTGTGCAGCACTGACATGCACCCATATATTGATGAGTTGCAATCTTCATTGCGCGATAGCCGAATGCCGAGAAGTTTGTACGATCTGGCGAATGCCAATTCTTCTACGTTCATTTCGTACCGTGCGCCCACGACGCCACGGCTACAGCCACCGCCATCCTTCATCGCACCGGTTTTTAAGTGGAGCGAGGCCGTTTACAATGCGAACACGAACGGCTCATATCCCTCGCAAGGGCAGGCCAGTGGTCGTGGCTATGCGACAAACTACAATGGACATACCGGGCAGGTACAGCAGTCACTCCAGCCAGTGCAAGCGCAAAATGTAGCCTGGAATCAAGGTGCGAGTACGCAATCACCGGCAATTATAAGGAGCGGGCAGCCAACGCATCAATTTCCTGAAAGCGATTCTGGCCTGACCTATCCGGCAAGTTGGGGGCCGCAGAATCCACCAAATTCGCCTTTCTCTTCAGGTTCCATGCCTTTTGTGTCACCTGTAAGTGGTAACACTCCGTTGCCAGTTATGCCAGTCGCGTCTACAAATAGCACGCGCAAAATTATCACTATCGCCATTGTTGTCGTGCTGGTACTGGTTATAATCGCCGCGGGTGTCGCTCTCTATATTGTGCTGACGGGGAATCATCATATTGGGCCGCTATCGCTGGTCGCAGGAATAGGTTTGTGGGAGAGGAGGAAGCGTGATTCTAAGGGAGATGTGCAGAAGCAATCTATGGGGGATGAGGACGGATACCCGCAAGGGTTTAACATCGTTTGTCAAAACTTGGACGGACACCCACAAGGGGCCCCACCCCACATCCCTTTCAACGGGAGGTTTTTTGCCACGCCCATCGCCGCCCTGTCATGCTGAGTGCAGCGAAGAATCTCTTGTGGCACGCAGATTCTTCGCTGCACTCAGCATGACAGGGCGGGGAACCAGGCGTGGCAAAAAACCTCCCGTTGAAAGACCCCACATCCACCCAGCCCCCGTCCCTACTATGCAACGATACCACGCCCGCCCGTTTATCGGGGGGGGCGAACGGGGATAGGGGTTTTGTACGGGGTGGCGTATGATGACGGGGCGTAGCAAATGCAAATATGGTATTTTTGCGTTGATTATATGTGGTGTTGCGTTGTCCGGTCTGGTTGGAGTGGTCGGCCAGATAGTGCCTGTTGTTGCGGCATCGTCTGCGATTCCTATCACATAAGGAGTAAGTTATGTCAAATAGAATGGGTAATCATAATAAAGGTGCCAGAATAATGATGGTGTTTGTTGTTTTATGTATGCTTATCTCAGGTTTATTTTTTGTTGTTGTCAGTATGATACCTGTTGATGCGGCTTCGATTGTTATTCCCCTCAAATGCGTACCTACAAAGTGTACACCCACGCCAACAAAAACACCTACACCCACGCCAACAAAGCCGCCGACACCATCACCCACACCAAGACCGACTCCGAAACCAACCAGCACACCGTCTCCTACACCTACGAGAGGTCCTAATCCAACGCCCACACCCCCACCTACTCAACCCTCTGGTGGAAGTACTCCAACACCCATACCCACTAGTAATGTGCCGTTGCCGCCCGCAACAGCAACAGCGCTGGCAAATCAGACGCCGGCAGCTCCGACTACGACGAATTCATCTGGTGGTAATCCTCCTCCGGGTGGCAATAATTCCGGGGGTAGCTCTGGCGGTAACGCTACGGGTATTGTCTTTACCTTTGCGGCGCTGATACTGGCACTGGCGGCTTTCTTGCTGTATTTGATACCGCAGGGGCAGTCTTCGTTGCTGGTACGGTTGCTCTCGCTGGTATTGCCAACGTCGGTGGCGCGACGTTTTGGTACAAAGTAAATACTGCATATGTGTAGAATGTACATTGTAAGCTAACAGGCTGCCTGTTACACTCAAGACAGATATCTCATCCGCAATAGCGGTTGGGGTAGTGAAAATGAAGGCTGGCTTCTGGATTACCTGCATTGCCTGTAAGAAATGAGCTAGTTTTGACGTACTATTTTGAGAAAGGGATAAACTTATCCTTTAACGTTGTTTTGACTGTTCATGAAGTGCGTTATTTTTGAATGGGACAATTCATCCAGGCAATCGGAGGTACTAAAGCATGAGTAAGAAGGAACGCGAACTTTTCGAGTCGTTATTTTCCCCCCACAATCGTCGTGATTTTTTGAAACGGGCCGGGGCCATCGGGCTTTCAGGAGCGGCGCTTTCTGGATTTCTTGAGGCGTGCGGCAGCAGTAGCACGGGTTCAACGACATCCAACGTAAATATGGCGGGGCCAATTGATATGCAGACGCTGATGTCACATGCCAAAACAGAGGGCCAGTTACAGGCTATCGGCATTCCGCCCGAATGGGCTGACTATGCAGATATCCTGGCCGGTTATAGTAGCCATTATGGCATACCGGTGGAATACAAAGTCGAGGCGGAATATTCATCGGCACAGGAACTGGTCGTCTTCAAGAACTCAAAGAGTCATCCACATGGTGATATCGGTGATGTCGGTTTCAAGTTTGGCCCGGTTGCCGTGCAGCAGGGATTGGTGACGCCGTACAAACATGCGCACTGGAGTGATATTGATGCCAGTCTTAAAGACCCAGACGGCAACTGGTGTACCGAATACTACGGAGCGCAAGCATTTGTAATCAACACCGATATTGTCAAAAATCCACCAACTTCTTTTGCTGACCTGCTCAACAACAGTTATAAGAACATGGTCGGCATTGATGGAGACCCGCGGCAAGCCAACGATGCCTTCCTGGCGGTCTATTCGGCGGCACTTGCCAATGGTGGCAGTCTGGACAATGCGCAACCGGGAATTGACTTTTTCGCCAAGCTGAAAAAGAACGGGAACTTCACGGTTGCCCGCTCCAGCATTGCCAATATTGGGAAAGGCGAAGTCGCCATCGCGGTAATGTGGGACTACCTGGGCCTGGGTTTCCGCGACGCTTTAAAGGGGAAACCGAACCTCTCAGTCGTCATTCCGTCAGATGGGTCACTGGCCGGCCCTTATGTCTCTATTGTGAACAAGACCGCGCCCGATCCTTTCGCGGCCCGCCTGTGGATAGAGTATATCTTCTCAGACGAGGGGCAACTCTTCTACCTGAAAGGCTATGCACACCCGGCACGTTACAAGACGCTTGTCGCGCAGAACAAAGTGCCAACTGATCTTGCGTCGAAACTGCCACCTGCAGCGCAATATGATAATGTGAAGTTCCCCAGCCTCAGTCAGTTGGATGCAGCAACAACCGCTATTACCAACAACTGGGCTTCGCAGGTACTGGGTTCGTAAGTAATATGTAGGGGCCGATTGATCGCGCCCACCGCCGATTGATCGGCAGCGTGGACACAGGCAGATTGTTTGGTGATGGGGACACGGGCCGATCAATCGGCGGTGGGCGCGATCAATCGCGCCCCTACGGATTATTTGCATTATTGGCTGGGCCGATAATACAGATGAACGATATAATTCGGTAATGGGGACTCGACATTGCTACGCTCGTCGAGTTGGGCGCGATAAATCAGGCCCCTACAATGTTACATAAACCCTTTAAGGGCGCGATTGCATGTGCTATGATGAGTAGGAACATGAACGCGCCCTTTCCAACTGTTTTACAAGACAATGAGACAGTGGACAGAGACAGTCAAGACAACGTATAGGAGGTGGCTTGATGCAACCACAGGTTGCCGGAGAGGTAACGGAAACCGCGATTATCGGAGGCGCAGGGAAGGCAACTTCCAGCAACAGAAGATCAAGCGGAAGAGGATGGAGTTATAATCTCACCAGTTGGCTCGGACTGGTGCCGTTTTTATTGTTCTGTCTGCTCTTTGAAGTTTTACCAGCCGTCATCATTATCCAGGGCAGTTTTACCGACAATACGAGCGGCGCTTTCACATTCAATAACTTCCAGCGTATATTGTCGTTGTCCAGTAATTTGCATGCCTTTGAAACCAGTATTTCAATATCTATTGTATCAGCTTTGATCGGAGGGATACTGGGAGGGCTAGCGGCCTATGGGGTCTATACGTTGAGGATATCCTGGCTGCGCAATTTCTTGATCGGCTTTTCCAGCATAGCCGCGAACTTTGCCGGTGTGCCGCTGGCTTTCGCGTTTGTAGCAACGCTGGGTGTGACTGGCTTTGTCACCGCGGCTCTTCTCAACATTTTTCACCTGGACCTGTATGCACACGGATTCAGTATTTACGAGTTCTGGGGGCTGGTCATCGTCTACGTTTATTTCCAGTTGCCCTTGATGATTCTGCTTACACTTCCCGCCTTAAACGGGCTGCGGCCTGAATGGCGTGAGGCGGCGACGAATCTGGGCGCGTCCAGCTTTACCTACTGGCGGCGCATCGGATTGCCGGTACTCCTGCCATCACTGGTGGCGGCAGCCATGTTGTTGTTTGCCAACTCCTTTGGCGCGTTTGCCACAGCTTTCGCGCTGGCACAGGGCAATATCAACCTGGTTCCAATTCTCATCAATTTCGTCATGAATGGCAATGTGACTGTTGATTTTGGCCTGGGCAATGCGCTGGCGGTCGGCATGATTATCGTTTTGCTCGTGGCAGTCTCGCTCTATACGGTGATGCTGCGCAGGGTCAACACCTGGCAGGGGAGGTAAAGTAATGAAAATTGATCTGGGAGATATGCAACAACGTGCCACAGCTGATGTGTTAACCAATAACAAGGGCCCGGCGGGAACAAAGCGATACGGCTTTGGCCTGGATAAAATAGCCTTGACAGTGGTAATTCTTTATCTGGTGATACCTCTGATAGCGACGCTGGCTTTTGGACTCGCGAACGGCAACAGCATAGATTTTTCGACATACTCACGCACATTCAGCGATCCCGACTTCTCGACGACGCTGCTGATTTCGCTCGAACTGGCTCTCGCGACAACACTGCTTGCTGTTTTGCTGGTGACGCCAACGGCATACTGGGTACAAATGAGGTTGCCAAAGGTGCGCCCATTGCTGGATTTTCTTTCGCTTATTCCGTTCGCCATGCCCGCCATCGTGATATCGGTTGGACTGATTCAGGAGTTCAGCGGCACCAACAGCTCGATCATCAATGTGCTGTCGCTCGGCCTTGTGCCAGCGCTGAATAGTCTGAATATCGTCAATACACCACCACTGCTGGTGTGTGCTTATGTGATTATCGCGCTGCCCTTTGTGTATCGTCCAATTGACAACAGCCTGCGTGCAATCAATACAACGGTGCTGACGGAGGCTGCCTATAGTCTGGGTAGCGGCTGGTGGCGCACGTTTCTCACGGTTATTTTGCCAAACATCTTGCCGGGTGTGATAAGCGCGGCGCTACTCGTCTTCTCAACGGTCATGGGTGAATTTACTATCGCCAGCCTTTTCGGTATCTACACCTTCCCAATTTACCTGAACAACACGGGACAGAATGACCCACACAAAGCCGCCACATTATCGGTTTTAAGCTTTATCTTCACGCTACTGTGTGTATTGGGCATCATTTTGCTGGTACGCACGCGGCGCATTGGGGGCAGCCAGCGTGGCGCACAGGTTGATATTGCGGCAACGCGCTAATTGATAAGGAGCAACACATGGCCTTTCTTGAACTGGAGAATATCACGAAATATTTTGGGCGCAACACCGCCGTTGATCACATTCACCTGGCTGTCGAGCATGGAGAGTTCGTCACGCTGCTTGGGCCAAGCGGCTGCGGAAAAACCACTATTCTGCGTATGGTGGCGGGCTTCGAGGTGCCAAGCGACGGCAACATCCTGCTGGATGGAGAAGATATTACGCAGCGAGCCGCCAGCAAACGCCCTATGGGTATGGTGTTCCAATCCTATGCGCTTTTTCCGCATCTGACGGCGGAACAAAACATCGCCTTTGGCATGAGCATTAAACACCAGCCAAAAGAGACCATCAAACGACGCTGCGCGGAATTACTCGAACTGGTCGGTCTCGGCGATAAAGGACGTAGCTATCCACATCAACTTTCCGGTGGGCAGCAACAACGTGTGGCGCTGGCACGTGCGCTGGCAGTTGAGCCAAAGGTGCTGCTGCTCGATGAGCCACTCTCCGCGCTGGACGCGAAAGTGCGCGTCTCCCTGCGCAACGAGATTCGCCGTATTCAACAACAACTCAAAATGACCGCCATCTATGTAACTCACGACCAGGAAGAGGCGCTGGCAATCTCTGATCGTATCGCGGTAATGGCAAAGGGCAGAATTGAGCAACTGGATCAACCGGAAGAGATTTACAGCAATCCGCGCACGATTTTCGCGGCCAGCTTTGTGGGCAGCAGCAACCAGTTTCACGGCGTGCTGGAATCGGCAGCGCAGGGCCTCTGCCGGGTAGACAACCAACTTCTGCACATACAGCCAACACCGGAATTGAAGGATGGAGAGGCCGTGCTTGTCCTGGTGCGACCGGAAGAAGTATCGCTGCAAGTAGCAGGGGAACAGGATGATACCAATATAAGCGCCAGTGATGAGAATATAATTCCCGGCGTCATTGAGCTACGCACCTTCCTGGGACCTTTTACACGCTTCCACGTGCATACCGAGGCAGGCAACAGCTTGACTGCCGACATCCCAAGCCAGCAAGCACGTGACAATTTTGTAGCGCAGCGCGTTCTGCTAACATTCTCACCCTCGGCCTGTCAGGTATTGCCGCTTGATTCACAGGATGCAAAGCTGGCAAAACAGGCTGAAGCTGAGGCAGTGTAGTAGTTTGTCAATGTTCATATGACTGGTGATGTCCCATCAAGGGACACCGGCAGATGCGCACCGCTCACTCGTCCCGGAGATTCTTCGCTGCACTCAGAATGACAGCCTCCGGCCTGTCATTCTGAGTGCAGCGAAGAATCTCTCGTCACTGCTGGAGCATCACCAGTCACATGAACGTTGACAAAGTAGTAGGGGCCGATTGATCGCGCCCACCGCCGATTGATCGGCAAACCGGACAAAATAATTGCCATAACAATATTGGGGACACGGGCCGATCAATCGGCAAACCGGACAAAATAATTGCCATAACAATATTGGGGACACGGGCCGATCAATCGGCGGTGGGCGCGATCAATCGGCCCCTACGGCGTTATTGCAAATTGAGAGATTAATGATAGCACGTGAGGGGTATGTCCGACATGAAAATAGAACGATTTACGGATAAAGCACGCGAGGCGATCAGCGAGGCGTCTGAGATTGCCAAACGCTATAACCAGAGCCAGATTGAAGTGCTGCATTTGCTGGATGCGCTGCTCACGCAGGAGGGCGGCGTGGTGCAGCAGATTATTCAGAAGGTGGGCGGCAACCCGACCAGTGCGAAACGCATAGTTGAAAGCGAGATTGAACGGCTGCCGCGTGTCTTTGGCGGCAACGAACCGGGTATCTCGCCGCGTTTGCGCAAAGTGTTGGAGCAGGCATGGCGCGAGATGAACAATTTCAAAGACGAATACTTGAGCGTTGAACATCTCTTGCTCGCCATGTTTGATACCGACGACGAAACGGCGCAACGAGCGTTAAGAGCGGCAGGACTGAGCCATGACAATGTGTTAAAGGCATTGACGGCAATTCGCGGCGCACAAAGAGTTACCGACCAGAATCCAGAGGGCAAGTACCAGGCGCTGGAGAAATATGGACGCAACCTGACGGAACTGGCGGAACAGGGCAAGCTCGATCCGGTGATTGGTCGCGACGAAGAGATACGGCGCGTGATTCAGGTTTTGAGTCGCCGTACAAAGAATAATCCCGTATTGATTGGCGAGCCGGGCGTGGGCAAAACCGCTATCGTCGAGGGATTGGCGCAGCGTATTGTGCGCGGTGATATCCCGAAGACGCTGGCGGATAAGCAGGTGGTCACGCTGGACCTGGGAGCGTTAGTGGCGGGAGCGAAGTTTCGCGGCGAATTCGAGGAGCGATTGAAGGCCGTTTTAAAGGAAGTGACCAGTTCTGATGGTGGGATTATCCTCTTTATTGACGAATTGCACACGCTCGTAGGTGCGGGCGCGGCAGAGGGCGCGATGGACGCCTCCAATATGCTCAAACCGATGCTGGCACGCGGCGAACTGCATTGTATCGGTGCAACCACACTGGACGAGTATCGCAAACATATCGAGAAAGACGCGGCGTTGGAGCGGCGTTTCCAGCCAGTGATGGTTGAACAGCCGAGTGTTGAGGATACGATCAGCATTTTGCGCGGCCTGAAGCAACGCTACGAGGTGCATCACGGCGTGCGAATCCAGGATAGTGCGCTGGTAGCAGCAGCCGTTCTTTCGAATCGCTACATCACCGACCGTTTTCTGCCGGACAAGGCGATAGACCTGGTAGACGAGGCCGCCAGCCATCGCCGCGTTGAACTCGATAGCACACCGAGCGAGGTGGACGCGCTGGACCGTCGCATTCGCCAGTTGCAGGTTGAGCAAGAGGCATTGAAAAAGGAGACCGATCCCGCCAGTCGCGAACGTCGAGCGAAAGTCGAGCAGGAGGTAGCCAACCTGAGTGAGCAATTGCACACGCTGCGCCTCTCTCTGGAGAGCGAACGCGAACCCGTCGAGGCCATTCGCAAACTCAAGAAGGAACTGGAAGAGAAGCAGGTCGAGATGGAGAAAGCCGAGCGCGAATATAACCTGGAAGAGGAGGCACGCTTGCGCTACGGCGTTATTCCCGACCTGGCGCGGCGTATAGCGGAGATGGAGTCGAAACTGACGAACCTCAAAAGCGCACGCATGCTCAAAGAGGAAGTGGATGCCGAGGATATCGCCGAAATTGTCTCGCACTGGACACACATTCCCGTCTCCAAATTGATGGCGGCAGAGGTGCAAAAACTGCTGACAATGGAGGATAGTCTGCGTGAGCGTGTGGTTGGGCAAGAACTGGCCTTGCAGATTGTCGCCGATGCTATTCGCCGTTCTCGTGCTGGATTGCAAGACCCCAATCGTCCTCTTGCAAGCTTCCTGTTCCTGGGTCCAACGGGCGTGGGTAAAACAGAACTGGCTCGCGCTCTGGCGGAATTCCTCTTCGATAACGAGCAAGCCATTGTACGCATAGACATGTCGGAGTACATGGAAAAGTACAGCGTCTCGCGGTTAATCGGCGCTCCTCCGGGCTATGTCGGCTACGACGAGGGTGGTCAGTTGACCGAGGCGGTGCGTCGCCATCCCTATAGCGTTGTGCTGCTCGACGAGATTGAGAAGGCTGCGCCAGAAGTGTTCAACGTCTTGCTGCAATTGCTCGACGATGGACGCCTGACTGATGGACAGGGTCGCACCGTTGATTTCAAGAATACGGTCATTATCATGACGAGCAACGTCGGCTCGATGTGGTTGCATGAATACGACGGTATGGACGAGGACGAGGTGCAGCGCACAATTCGCCCAAAACTGCGCGAGGAGGGTTTCCGCCCAGAGTTCATCAACCGCATTGACGAGGTGATTATCTTCCACCAGATCACTCGCGACCAGATAAAGAGCATCGTGGATATCCAGATACGCCGCCTGCAACCGCGCCTCGCCGAACGCAACATCACACTGCACCTGAGCGACGCGGCCAAAGACCTGCTGGCAGCCGAGGGCTATGACCCGCAATTCGGCGCTCGCCCGCTCAAGCGTGTGATACAAAAAGAGGTCGAGAACCGCGTCGCCCTCGCCATCCTCAAAGGCGATATCCATGACGGCGATACGGTTGAGATGGATGCAAAGGATGGGAGGTTGGTGATGGAGGTGGGGAGGTAAGGGTTGTAGGGACCGATTTATCGCGTCCGCGTCCCTTTCCTCCATTATTAGCATATTGTTGTTGGGGAAAGGCGCGGACGCGATAAATCGGTACTTACATTTCGTCCCAGATGTTTCCAAATGCGGTCAGTCGGTCGCGATACTCGATACGCTCTAGCCAATCGATGGGCCATGCGTTTATGCCATGATAGGCACCGGCAAAAACTCCGGTAAGGCAAGCTATGGAGTCGGAATCACCAGAGGTAACCGCCGCTCGCTGAAGGGCTGCGACCGGGTCATCTGGGAAAAGTAGAAAGCAAAGTAGACCGGTCGCAAATGCCTCCTCGGCTATCCAGCCTTCGCCAGTGGCAAGGCAGGGGTCGCTGTCTCGGTCCATGACTTCCAGTGCAGAGGCAAGGCGATCAAGTACTGCCAGGCATTCATCCCAGCCGCGAGCAATGAACTCTTCCGGTGAGGTAACGCCTGGACGCTGCCAAAGGATGCCAAGCCAATCGCTGTGATAGACGGTGCGTTGATTTTCGGCATAGGAACGGAGACGTTCTAACAAATGTTGGTAATCTCCACCGGCTACGAGGTCGGAGATAGCGATTGCTGTGAGATCGCTGGCGGCTAAAGCGGTTGGATGTCCATGCGTCATTGCCGCTTGAAATTGTGCAATGGCGGCGCGAGTCGTTGCATCTACTCCATCTTTGCCCGGCGTCAAAAGCCCTACTGGAGCGACACGCATGTTCGCCCCGCAACCTTTTGATCGTTCAACGGTAGCTTTGTACCACGGCAAACCTCGTTCTAGATTTTCGCACGCTGTCATACACGTTATACCTGGCGCTCGATTATTATCGGGACTGTTATTCCAGGCAATAAAGGCACGGCGTAATGGCCCTTCCAGCGTGTGAACGGTGTAGGGCTTCTCGGCTTCAACCAGCGCCTCAGCGACTGCAAGCGCCATCTGTGTATCGTCAGTCACCCGCGCAGGATTGCCCTCCGGCATACGCGGCCCAGAAGGAGGAAAACGGCGCAAGATTTCCGGCACTTGCAAAAATTCCGTCTTAGCGCCAAGTGCATCACCCAGAGCCAGACCGAAAAGAGCGCCGGAGACGTGACGGGAAGTAACTATCGCATCCATGAACATAACCTTCTTCAGTTTATTGGTGGCTATTATAGCAGAAAGCTGTTAAATTGCCAGTAGTTGCATCACCTCATCCCACCACCCCTCGCCAAACTTCACCGCACCATACATCAACAAATTCGGCTCACCGGTAGGCGAAATATTTCCATGATTGGTAAAGATGAAATCACGTAGGCTCTCTTTAGTAACATGGAGAGTGTGCAATTGCTTGATTTCGTCCTCTTCGGGGACGCGGGTATGGACTTCTTGCAGAGGAATGTTGAGACGGGTGAGGAAACAGAGTTCGCAGTGGGGCAGCGTGAGATCGTAGACGGTACCAAGACAGTATTGCTCGCGGATATCGGCGGGTTGAATACCGGTCTCTTCGCGAATTTCGCGGGTTATAGCTGCAAACGGGTCGGGTTGCACTTCTTTAGAGGACATGCCAGTCATACTGGTCATACTGGTACTATCAAGGGCGCGTTCAAAAAAGCCGCCGATGACGTGGTAGCGCCCGACGTAGGTGTCTACGCCCTCTCGTTTGTCCAACAGTATGTAATCATCGCTTGTTTCGACGACGGAACAGACACTGAGCGCGTTGCTCAACTCTGGGCGACTATGCCCATGCGCATAATCCGGTTCGCGGGTGGTGACGTATTCTTTGTAACTTGTGTTGCCCAGCACAAGATGTAACGTCCCGTCCGGTGAGGCTGCGGCCTGTTCGAGACGGAATAGTTGGGAGTCGAACAGGCGCGTCCCCTTCTCGCGTGCGATTGCCAATTTTTGTTGCCAGAGGGTATCCATCCATTGCTGGATAGATGGCGTGATTGCCATGTGCAGCAATGGATTGTATGTTATGTCGAGTTGGTCGCGGGAATAGAGGCCGCGAGCGAGTATGTCGAATTCGAGCATACGGCTATTCCCCTACTCCCACTCAATCGTCGCTGGCGGCTTGGAAGTGATGTCGTACACAACGCGGTTGACGCCGGGGACTTCGTTGACGATGCGGTTGGCGATGCGACCTAACACATCGTAGGGAATTTTGGCCCAGTCGGCGGTCATGAAGTCGCCGGTGGTGACGGCGCGGATGGCTACAACGTTGGCGTAGGTGCGGCCATCACCCATGACGCCAACGCTTTGCAGAGGTGTCAGTACGGCGAAAGCCTGGCCTAACTCGCGGTAGATACCGGCGCGGCGAATCTCGTCCAGGACGATGGTATCGGCGGCACGGAGCGTTGTTAAGCGTTGCTCGTCTACGGCTCCGATGATACGGATGGCGAGACCAGGGCCGGGGAAGGGATGTCGCCAGACCCAATCTTCGGGCAAGCCAAGCGCGAGACCAATTTCACGCACTTCGTCTTTAAACAGCGTGCGCAGAGGCTCAACCAGTTTGAAGGTCATGTCTTGCGGCAGACCGCCCACGTTGTGGTGTGTTTTGATGCGTGTTGCGGTCGCGGCGGTATCGTGGCTGGTACTTTCAATTACGTCGGGATAGAGCGTTCCCTGCGCGAGAAAGGCAATGGGGCCACTCAGCTTCTCCAGCTGTAAAGCTTGCTCCTCGAAGACACGGATGAACTCGGTGCCGATGATTTTGCGTTTCTGCTCCGGGTCTATCACATCTTTCAAGCGTGCCAGGAAACGCTGGCTGGCATTTACAGGAACAAGGGGAATTTCAAGGTGGTTGCTGAAGGTTTCGACCACCTGCTCTGCCTCGCCCGCACGCATACAGCCGGTATCCACGAAGACGCAAACAAGCTGATCGCCGATAGCTTTGTGAACGAGCAAGGCCGTGACCGCTGAATCTACGCCGCCGGAGAGGCCGCAGATGACGCGCTCATTGCCCACCTGACGACGAATTTGCTCAACGGCCTCTTCGATGACGGAAGATGACGTCCAGCCGGGTTCGCAGCCACAGATGTGGAAAAGGAAATTGCGTATTATCTCTTTGCCCTGTGGCGTATGCATCACTTCGGGATGGAATTGCAGTCCCGTCATACCGTTGTCGTTAGCGATAACTGCCACGGGACAACCTTCGCTGCTGGCAAGCACTTGAAAACCGGGGGGCAAGATATCTACGCTATCACCGTGGCTCATCCAGACGGGTAGGCGCGAAGCGGTGGCGATGCCATCGAAGATGCGGTATGCCTGTGCATCGCTGGCGGCATTTTGCGCAATCTCGAGTGTGGCCGGGCCATATTCGCGCTGGCCTGTGGCAGGTGCGACGTGTCCACCAAGCTGGTGAGCCAGCAAGTGCATACCATAGCAGATGCCCAGAACGGGTAAACCGCTCTGTAAAATCGCAGGGTCACATGCGGGTGCTTGCTCGTCGTAGACACTGGACGGGCCGCCCGAAAGAATAAAACCTTTAATATCGAGGTGTGGATTCTGGAGCAGTTGTGCCAGCGTGGTAGTGGCTGGCACAAGCTCGCTATAGACATGACACTCGCGCACACGACGGGTGATCAGCCGACTATATTGAGAGCCAAAATCAAGTACAATGATCGCCTGTCGGCGCTCCGAGGACTGCATGTGTTTCCTTTCCTGACACCCCGATGGCCGATAAATCGGCGGTGGGCGCGATCAATCGGCCCCTACGGGTTTACATTTTCGGTCGGCTGCGTCAATGATTTAGCCGCGGGGGCCACCGGCGACGTAGATGACTTGACCGTTGACAAAGCTGGCTTCGTCTGAACAGAGGAAGCAGATAACGTTGGCGACGTCGCGAGGCTGTCCGACGCGGCGCACGGGTATCGTCTTTGAGGCTTGCGCAATAACCTCATCGGGGTCGTAGCCCTGGCGGCGTGCGGTCGAGCGCGTCATTTCGGTATCAATGAAACCGGGCCCGACGGCGTTAGCTGTGATGCCGAATGGGCCGAGTTCAATAGCCAATGTGCGTGTCAGACCTTGCAAACCGGCCTTGACGGAGGAATAGTTCACCTGCCCACGGTTTCCCAGCGCCGAGGTCGAGGAGAGCGAGACGATACGCCCGTATTTCTGCTCCACCATGTACTTCTGCGCGGCACGGCTACAAAGAAACGCGCCCTTGAGGTGGACATTGATAACGGTATCCCAGTCCTCTTCCGACATCTTAAAAAGCAGATTATCTCGCAAAACGCCCGCGTTATTGACCAAAATATCCAGGCGTCCAAAGTGACTGGCGGTGGTATCAATGGCGTTCTGCACCATCGCGCTATCGGCGACATTGCAAGGAACCACAAGGCCCTCTGAACCAATGCGTTCCAGTTCAGTTGCCACTTGCTTACAACCCTCTGCATCTATATCGGCAAGGGCCACACGAGCGCCTTCTTCCGCCATACGCAAGGCAGTGGCGGCCCCAATGCCTCTGCCCGCTCCGGTGACAAAGGCAACACGTCCTTCAAGTCGTCCCATGCAATCACTCCTCTTTTTCTTCAACTAATGAAAATACACAAAGTGGGCCAGCTTGACCCACGCTCCTTGAGTATATCACATGAGACAGGTTAATGAGATATTGTGCAAGGTCGGGAAGAGTTTGAAAAACTTGATTTGCTGCTGACACACTGTTGTCACGAGGGTCAATTATACTTTGTTTATAAGCGGAACGATACAGGACTGAAAGGGAGAAAAACGATGATGATACAAGAGGCTTTGTACACGGAAACAGGAGTTCTGGCAGCAACTGCTCCATTTGATTTCGAGAAGTCGCTGAGTTTTATATGTTGCTCAATATGAAACCGTTCCTGGCAATTCTGCCGAAGGTGTATGGGAAAGAGGAGACGATGGAGAGCCTGTCACAGAAGTACGGCGATTGGTTCGGCTACTGGGGCTATTATATGCGCACGGCGAATTGATGGATTGGCACATCGCTGACGTTCGTACCATGGGCGCGATAAATCGTGCCCCTACGCGCCTCGTGCGGCCTCCATACATGTCACGCCGCGTAAACCGACAACGGCACTATGGGGAGTGTGGGCGGGTAGAATCAGACAATCGCCGGGAGTTAAATCTACGCTATCGCCTGAATCGGGCATGACGAAACGAATGGAACCACGCACGCAGTACAGGACTTTTTCATAGGTATGGCTATGGACAACATACGTTTCGCCGGGGCCATTCGACCAGCTATAGGGCGATAAGCCTTCCTGTTGCATGTGTTTGCGCAATGTGGATTCTTGGGGCTGTGTGGCCTCCTGCCAGCGAATAACTTGCATCTCTTGCATGGTATTATATATGTCCTCCTCAAGCACGCAGCGTAATCAGTCCTTTTTGGGCGGCCAGTGAGACGGCTTCAGTGCGGTTGGTAGCACCGAGTTTGCCCATGATTGAACTGACGTGGAATTTGGCGGTGCGCTCGCTGATTACCAGTTGGGAGGCAATCTCTTTATTGGGCATGCCTTGCGCCAGGAGGTTGAGTACTTCCAATTCGCGCTCGGTCAGTTGCTCAAATGGCAACAGCGAGTGATTTGGGGACTGAGCAGGGCCAGAAAATGGGTGCTGATTGCCGACGTGGCGCAATAGTTTCGAGGCAACGACGGGTTGCAGCAAGGAACCGCCTTCCATGGTAACGCGAATGGCGCGAAAGATCTCGTCACGCGGCGCACCTTTGAGCAGGTAGCCATTGGCACCAGCCTGTACAGCATGAATGATGCGCTCATCATTGTCGAAGGCGGTGAAGACGATGACGCGAGCGGCGGGGCGCTGCTGGCGCAAACGGCGAATGGTCTCCACACCGTCCATGACCGGCATTTCGAGGTCGAGCAGCAGGATATCAGGTGAGGTGGCGAGGGCCAGACGTAGAGCTTCGTCACCACTGGCAGCCTCGGCAATGACCTCAAAATCGGTCTGCGTCTCCAGCACAGCACGTAACCCTTCGCGCACAATAGGATGGTCGTCGGCTAGCAAAATGCGAATCAAGGCTTACCTACCTTTCTCGTCATAAGGAATGTATATCGAGATGAACGTTCCTGCCTCTGGCTCGCTCTGAATACAGAATGCGCCGCCCAACAATCTGGCGCGTTCGCTCATGCCCATCAGGCCAAAATGCTCGCCAGTCCCTACATGCGCCACGCTATCAGGATCGAAACCGCGTCCATCGTCCTGTACGACAAGTCGCACGGACTCATCATCCACCGATAATGTCACGAAAATGTGCAGTGCCTGCGCGTGCTTACAGGCATTTGCCAGCGCCTCCTGAGCGATGCGGTAGAGCCCGGCTTCCAGGCGTGTTGGCAGCGAGGGGAAATCGGTGGCAGGTTTACTGGCAAATTGCACATCTACAAATGCATCGTCGCAACTTTTTTGCGCCAGTGATGCGAGCGCCTCTGACAACGTGTGATTTTGCAGTGGGGCGGCCCGCAAATCCATGACGGAACGTCGCGCCTCTTCAAGGTTGCTACGCGCAAGGTTCAACGCACGGCGAATGGCTTCCTGAGCGCGTTCCGGGCGCGTGGCGGCGAGAGCATCAGCCGTTTCCAGTTGGAGGGTAATGGCGGCGAGACCTTGCGCTAATGTGTCGTGTATCTCACGTGCCAGGCGATTGCGCTCCTCGATAGTCGCGAGCCGGGCAGCCGACCGCGTATGTTCGGCTGAGAGTCGCGCCCGTTGCATCGCCAGGCCGATCTGGTCGCCGATGATGTGCAGTAATTGCAACTCCTCTGGCTGCAATTCGCGCCAATCTTCGCTGGCAACATTTAGCACGCCCAGCGGCATCTCTCCAGCATAGATGGGAATGCTGGCATGGAAACGCAGCCCCCACGAAGTGGGGTCGCTGTCGCGCTCGGCTTTTTTCAAGCGGCTGCAACGCAACACATCAATATTAGCGGCACCTTCCAGGCCACCCTCTACAAACGTTTCCAGGCACAGGCAATAACCTGTCATGCGCTCCGGGTGGTCGGCAAGATAGGGTGGTAACGCCTGTGCTGCCGCGAGGTACGGCTCTTCCTGCTCGTCCAACAACCAGACCCAACCGGTTTGCAAGCCCAGCAGCTTTGTGACCTGTGCCAGCACTTCTTGCAATGCCTCGTGTACATCCACCTTGCGGTTCAAATTGCCCGCGATGGCATACAACACCGCCAGTTCGCGGTTATTGCTTAAAAGAGAGGCGGTATCCTGTTGTAATGAGGAATCTTCCGGTTGATTTTGCATAGATATCCTGACAGGGCCAGGGTATCCCTTTGCGAGTACCCTGGCTTACCGTATATCATCCGGCAATAATTTCAGACCCTATTTCGTAAAGTATACCATATTGACAACCAGTGCAAGCGATGTTATTATTACGTTATACTTAGTAAGTGACACATAGTAATATGATAGGAAATGAAGATGCGCAAAGATATGCTTGAGTTGGGGCGTTATTCTGACCCTTCGCTGTTGATACTCTCCAGCCTTGCCAGCGGGCCGAAGCATGGGTATGCGATGATGGAGGATATTTTGCAATTTAGTGGGACGCGGTTAGAGCCGGGAACGCTGTATGGAGCGATTACGCGGCTTGAGAAGCGCGGATGGATTGAGCCGTTGGCGGCGGAAGAGCGGCGGCGACCTTATCGTATGACGGTTGCCGGTGCAGCCGCGCTGCGTGAGCAACTGGCAACGATGCAGCAAATTGTGACCACCGGTCTGCAACGGCTCTCGCTGGCTTGATGAAAAGTATGTGGAAATGAGAAAAGAGAAAAGAGGATGCCCAATCGCTATATGGGAGTGGCGCTGTGGCTGATACGACTTTACCCACGAGCGTGGCGCGAACGTTACCAGGAGGAAATGGAAGAGGTTCTCACACAGCACTCTCTACGACTTGTGACGTTGTTCGATATTCTGATAGGTGCGCTGGATGTGCATATGCACACAGATTTGCAGCCTGAAAGGATCTATTCTATGGCACATAAACTACGGGTGAGCGCAATTGCTGTCTTTTGCGCGTTCCTGCTTTTCGCGCTGGCGTTTATTGGGCTGGAACAAATTGTTGATCCTCGCGCACTCTTTAATGAAGTGGCAAGTAGTCATACGGATTTGCAGATTTTGTTTAGCACAATCGCGGTCAGCGCGGAGATTGCCTTTCTCGCAGTGGCGATGGGAGGACTAGTGATTCTTTTCACAGCCATTGTGAAGGCAATAACAGCAAGACGGCGTGATGTATTGGCGCGTTTTGGCAGTGCTATCCTGCTGGTTATACTTTTTGCTGCCGCATCAATCATTTTCCAGGGTTTTCTCTATGGCAACGCGAGCTTCAGCGGCATCTATATCCTCGTCTTTCTCGCCGTATTGATAGCCGCGACTATCCTTATCGTGCAGGGGATTCTGCGTACCGAGTTTAGCGTCAAACTGCTACGTTTCATGATTATCCCGATGGCAATTACCGGGCTGGCAATGGGCGTTTCGTGTATAGCGGCTCTCACGTGGCTATTGCGACTCTGGGCGGACGATCCGCAGTTCGCGACAAGCCAGAGTATGGGGCCAGGCTTAGCGGGCGGGCCTGGTGGCAGTACGGGTTTCGCGATCATTATTGTCATTATGGCGCTAACGACAGTCCTGGCAATTGCCGCGCTTGTGCGGGGGATACGTACAAACACGGCAGCACTTGCATAAGGAAGCAATGCATATATTGAAAAAACGGTTATTACAATCACATTGATATGGTTTTTACTGGTAGCACAGAAGCCACTTTCTCGCTGAGACAGTGGCTTCTGTGCTGTGTTATTGTTACTGTTTACGCACTCATTTTCAGGGCGGCTTCTACTTGCTCGTCTTCTTCGAGGAAAGAGGCACGGCTGCAAGCATGCACGAAAGAGGTGAAAAGGTTGGCGCAAGCGCTTTCTTTCATGTAGATTTCTTCGGGATGGGATTGGATTGCCATCACGAAACGATGGGAAGAAACTTCCATGAGTTCGGGGATGCCGTCTTCAGCGCGACCAGTGATACGGACACCTTTACCGGGCATTTTGATGGCCTGATGATGGAGGCTATTGACACCAAATTGCCGTGTACCAAGCATTTTCTCCATGCGGCTACCAGCATCCACAAAAACGTCGTGGCTAATGGTGTTGCGTGGCAGTTCCTGGTGGCAATGGTCCATGCCACTGGGATAAAGCGAACTGAGGTCCTGGTAAAGGGTACCACCGAGGACAACGTTTAATAACTGCATGCCGCGACACACCCCCAGCACAGGCATGTTCTCCTGGAGAACCCAGTGGGCAAGGGTAAACTCGAATTCGTCAAGCTCGGCGCTTGTACGCCGCAACAAGGGAAGCGGCTCCTCGCGATACCGTTCGGGAGCGATATCAACGCCACCTGAGAGGAGAACGCCATCGAGGCGAACGAGCAGGTTTTCGAGAGCCGTGACATCCTCAAGAAAAGGAATAAGAACAGGGATGCCGCCAGCTTGTTCTACCGCGTGAGAGTACGCTCGATTATTGCAATAAATCGGTCTGCCAGATTCCTGTCGAAAATCCGCATGACAGGCAATGCCTATTAATGGACGCATACTACAACTGCCTTTCCAACAACCAGAAAATTTCAAGAATATAAAAAACGGAACGCCTATGAAGCGTTCCGTCAAAGGTAATGGCGATGTAATCACAAAACGAAACGCAACTCGTCAGGTATAAATTTATTCAGCCCCAGCCAGAACTGGAGCTGAATAATCACGAGAAATAAGTTTTTGCTGCGTTGCCATTCCATGTAGTTTCCCCGTCGGCTCTACAATGTATTACAAGTGTCATACATATATGATACACGCATTGTCAAGCGTAACAGGACTTCCAGGTGATTATTAGGTGGGTGCGATAAATCGGACCCCTACATGTAACACGTTCTGTCAGCCGCCAAAGAAGACATTCCACCAGGATTGCCAGAAGTTCCGTGGGGCCGGTGGTGGTGCCTTACGCGGAATAGTCGCTGGCGCAGGGGTGGTCGAGCTAATGATAATGACCGGGTGTTCGCCGGGTCGGATATAGCCAAGTTGCTCACGTGCCTCTCGCTCAACGACGGATGGGGCTTTGTAGTGGTTCGCCAGGGCGTTCAATTGCGTATTCTGGTTCTGCACCTGCTGGTATTGTTGCTGCGCGGTTTGAACCCGCGCTACTAACTGGCTATTCGACCACGCTTGCGCGAAGGTTGCCAGCAAAAAGGCCAGGCAGACCAGACCAGTTAGCCAGATAACCGTTCGCGTGAAGAGCGAGCTACGTCGCGCACGCAAGCGTCCGAATGTTTCTTCCATACCTATCGCTGAGGTAACATTCGGATTACTGCCCTCTGGTCGCGATGCGAATTGCGGTCTGCGTGAACGATTCTGCTGCACAGAAGCCTCTTTCTCATGAATATTTTGTAATCGTCTCTCTATTATACACGATATGAAGATGTTTTTTTGGGAGGTGAATGGGCAAATATGTTATGGGGTGGTCGGTATACTGGACTCACAGGCATCTCTTGATGAAGGAGTTCACGTATGTTACTGGCTGCTGATGGGCAACCGTATGCTATTACTGGCAATTCTACTGATACAGAATATTCCCCTGTCACCGATGGCAGAGACGTAAAAATATATCTTGAAACTATCTGGCGACGCTATTTTTCTGATGTGCCGTGTATGAATGAGGTACAGATTGCGTATTGTGCGCCCTGGAAAACACGACTTGGCATGATTCGTATGACGGTTGACGAGACCATATCGTTTATTGGCGTCAATGCGTTGCTTCAGCAGCATACGGTGCCGGAATATTTGCTGGTGACAACGATTGCGCACGAATTGGTTCATTACGTGCATGGCTTTGGTTCACCATTACCGCGATTGTATATACATCCACATGCGAATAACGTGGTCAGTAAGGAACTGGCGAAGCGTGGTCTCGATGAATATGTCGAGTTGAGCAATGAATGGATTGATAACTACTGGTTCGCATTTTATCAGAAGGAACGAGATGCCGGTTGGGAAAAAATTCGTGTGGATAAAGGCTGTAGGGACTGCTTATGAACAGTAACAAATGGATATACCAATGTAGGGGCCGATTGATCATGCCCACCGCCGATTGATCGGCCCCTACAGAAACCATGATTGGTGCATTCATTTGTTCATCCTCATTATCGCGTCCGTGTCCTGACCATCCATCAGAAGCGCATCATGTTGGATTGAGAAGGCGGACGCGATAAATCGGTCCCTACTGGTTGCGGGGCTTGCTGGGCAGGCGGAGGGGCATGGGGCCGCTCAGCAATCTGGGGGCCTGACCATCCATCAGAAGCGCATCATGTTGGATTGAGAAGGCGGACGCGATAAATCGGTCCCTACTGGTTGCGGGGCTTGCTGGGCAGGCGGAGGGGCATGGGGCCGCTCAGCAATCTGGGGGAAGGCTGGGGTGTGATAATCATGGGGATTGGTGTGGTACGAGCGGTCTGAATGGGCACGTATTCAAGCTGGATGTTGCCGAAGCAGACGATATCGCCGGGTTCCAGAAGGCGTGGAGCAAGCAATGGCTCGTCGTTGACGGTGGTGCCGTTACGGCTATCAAGGTCTTGGACGAAGTTGCCGTTGGCTTGACGCAAGACCTGTACATGACAACGCGAGATGGAGATATCGTTGATAACGATATCGCATTCGATGCCACGCCCAATGCTGATAACCGGGCGATCGAGCAGGAAGCTTTGTCCGATCAGTGGGCCGTTGCGAATGATGAACGCGCCGCTGGTCTCGACAGGTTGCGGATGAGAAGTAATCTGGTCGAGTGCCGCTGTATCTTGAAACAGCGCGGACGGAGTTTCGCCGGGCATTGAATGGAGCGACGGTGGCAACTGCGTAACAGGATTGAGCGTCGAGCTAGCATCCAAGAAAGAAGGGATGTCGCTGTCGTCGTCGAGTGGTCGTGTAGCGGCATAGACGTTGCTGTTGGCCGAGTGCCAGACGTGATGGAGCAGTGGGTCGTCTTGCTCACTGTTCGCTACGGGCTGCTGGGCCATTTCAAAAAGGAAGCGATGCGAGCCAATTTCCAACAACTCGCCTTGCTCGATGCGTGCGGAGCCGCGAATACGCTTGCCATTGAGCAAGACGCCGTTCATGCTATCGCAGTCGGTGATATAGACGATGCCATTGTCCCATGCCAGTTCGGTGTGGTGGCGCGAGGCCAGGTCGTCATCCAGCCAGATATCGTTATCCTCACCGCGGCCAATGGTCACAACGGCACGAGTGAGGGCCAGGCGTTGGCCTTTAAAGTTGCCGCCACGATGTTCGAGCCAGCCCCAGGGAGTTTCTTCGCTGTAAACGAAAGGCGCGGGTATCCCTGGTAAACTATGTGGAATCCGTTGGGCGGTTGCTTCGTTGAGACGGGTGGTTCGTCGCTGGCGTGGCAACGGTATGGAAGCGGTGGTTGTGCGCGGTTGCGTGAACAGGCAATACGCGACGGTAATGCTCAACGGCAACAGCCAGCCCCAGAGCGCGACGTAGACAAGGGCTACCTCAATTTCGGCGTCCGACAGCGTTGTCTGCGCAGTACTGAAGCGCATGTTATACCAGAGCAGGGCAGGTAAAAGCAACAGGGCAGAGACAACGCACGTCACGATAACTCCGGCCAGTTGCCGGGTCGTGCCGCGTCTTCGCAGCGTGGTATAGAGCGCGTTAGTCGTGATTGCGAAAATGCAACAAGCCAACCCGCTATAGCAGCCATAGCTGAACCATGTTGGAAAATCTACACTGTTCGTTATTGTATTCTCCCCTTTGTTTTTGGGAACTGGCCTCTAACATTAGTTTATCATGGGCTGGATGCCAGCATTGCGTGCATCACTGATTATAATTGTATCAACGATGGTATGCTGGTTCATGTCTCGCTGATAGGCCGCGTCGGTAGAGATGTTGGCGGAATCGCCGGCAACGTTATTATTGACCTGAACGGCATCCCAGTATTCAAAATGGCTATTGTCGGGCATCACAGCGACGCCGAGAAAGGCGTGTCCGTCAACGATCACGATTTCCGCGTGCAAGCCAATGCGTTCAACTGCCGAGGCTAGCAGCACGGTGAGTTCGATACACATGCCGCTACGTTGTTGTAAAACCTCGAACGGCAGTTTGATATTTTCGGTGGCAGCACTGGCACTACCGGGACCGGCATAAGGTATGCTGGCCTGTACATAGTGCATATGATAGTCCAGTCGCAAAGCATCGTAGATGGCATCAACCTGGGCAATGACCTCTCCACTACTGGCATTGCTGTAGCCAACCATCGCGTCAGGCGTCGGTGGTGGTTCCAACGCCAGGTGGGAAGCGGCTTTTGTCACCAGTGCGCCAATAGCGGGATCGTTGGGTGTGACCCATGCACCAATTTCTAAACGATTGGCGGCGACCCACCGCATAAGCCAACGCGAACGCAGCAGCAGCGCACTATCATTGAGATAGTATATACGCTTGTTCATATCCGTTACCTGGACGTGCAGCGATGTTGGGTCATCGGTGGTAAGATTGCGCAATACATTGGGCAGCAGCGGAGGTACAAAATCGGCGGTCTGCGAAGTTGAGGTTGCGTTGACGGTCTGCGTTAATGTCTGGGTAAAGCCCGCGATGTTGACATTGATAATCAAGGTCATCGGCGTGGCACTGCTGTAGATAACGGCGAACAGAGGATTTTGGACAGCGACATCCGAGGGATAAAACGCGCTAAAGAGCGAGTTGGGTGCTTTGACACAGATGTAGACGGGCAATTGACCTCCGCAATGCTCAGCAAGCGCAGTGGTGTCACGCTGCGAGTTCGTATAAGCCTGGAAGCCGTCCACGACATAAAAACCGGACAATCCGCTTAGCATGCCAATAGCGAGAAACAGAATTGTGAGTTTTTTGCCCATTTCTTACTGGCCCCCCTGCCTGACAGGTTACACCCCATAGCTATTTGATAGATGTATCTTCCAAAAAACTGCCGAGGCCATTATATCATCTTGTATCATAACGGACAAAAACAATAGGACTTGTGGGTGATGAGGACACTGGTCAAGGTGTCATAGTAGATGGCGACCACAAGAGTCGCCAGCTGGTCATGCAACTCTGGACAAGCAGATACGTAAACAAGAGCAGGTAGCAGGGAACATAATTTTGCTAAATGGACGAATTATATGGTATTGCACTTTCTTGATGAAAGGAAACGAGATGATTTTCGCGCCATTTATGGGTCTGATGCGCACAGGCATTGACGGCATTGCTGTCTTCATCTTCATTTTCTGGCTCTATACGCTGGTAGATTGCGTCACAAAAGAGTCATCGGAAGGCAACGACAAGCTGGTGTGGACGCTGATCATTCTGCTTGTCCCTTTGATTGGCTCGCTCCTTTACTACTTCGTGCGACGCCCCGAACGTATCAAAGCTGTAGGCCATTAGTAACGTATAAAAAGCGAAAAGGCGCTATGCCCTGCCGCGTCGCGGCAGGGCATAGCGCCTTTTCGCTTTTTATACGATGTGACCATGTATACAGGCAAAACGCTTGTACATATGTACATTGTTTTGAACCTCTGCATGGGAATACAATGAAGTCTCCCAAAGTGTTCTACTTTAATCTCTAGATTGGATTCTTCTTTACTATGGCAAGCTCTTCTGTATTAAAAAGTCCTCGTATTATGTTCCCTTCCGCGTTGGAGCCGTTAAAAGACAAAAATTTTGCCTTATTCTGGTTTGGGGCATTTCTCTCAAGTATTGGTTTCTGGATACAAACGGTCGGGCAGGGCTGGCAAGTTTTGCAACTGACCAATTCGGCCTTATTGCTCGGTCTGGTCGTGTTTTCCGCCACGTTGCCCAACATTGTACTTTCGCTGTTTGGCGGCGTGATTGCCGACCGCTTCAATCGTCGCTGGCTACTGATTATCACGCAGACAGCGTATATGACGACAGCGACATTGCTGGGTATTTTGACAACGTTGCACATCATCACCGTCTGGCAAATTATCGTGATGGCACTGGTTAACGGCACATTCAGTTCTGTTGGTTTTCCCGCGTGGCAGACCTTTATCGGCGAACTGGTGCAACCGGAGCAACTCAAGCAGGGCATCGCGTTAAACTCAATGCAGTTCAACCTTTCAAGGGTGGTTGGCCCGGCTATTGGCGGACTTTCGGTTGGCATTTTTGGTATCGCAGGTTCCTATTATCTGAACGCCCTCAGTTATGTTGCGGTGCTGTTCCCTCTGTTCATTCTGCACACGATCAAGAAGCAACGCTTGAGCGAGCAGAAAAGTATGTGGAGTGGATTGGGCGCGGGACTGCGCTATGTGCGTCAACGCCCGGAGTTGCAGATGATTTTGCTGCTCCAGTTTCTGATTGCTTTTCTCGTTTTTCCCTATGCGACATTGTTGCCAATCTTTGCCGGTGACATTTTTCGCATTGGGGCGACGGGCCTGGGAATTCTGAATGCCGCCGCTGGTATTGGCGCTCTGATTGGCGCGGTGCTTGTGGTTTTGCTGACGCGGCGCATGAAACACAGCTTGCGTATACTAGCACTCTTATGCGTGGTAGGCGGAGGAACATCCGTTGCCTTTGCGCTCAGCAAAAATATGCTGCCTTCGCTGCTATTGTTGATTGTGCTTGGCTCGTGTACCGTCATGTCCATGACGATTACGAACACAACGGTGCAATCCATGACGCCAGAGACCATGCGTGCGCGTGTGCTGAGCATCTGGGTGATGCTGACTTTCGGTATCGCGCCGCTAGGCAGTCTCGTAGCCGGTTGGGTTGCCCAATCGCTAGGTGCGCCCCCGACGCTCGCCTTCGGCGGCCTGCTCTGCGTGGTTGGCGCTCTGGTGGTCGTACTTATCCAATTGCAGAAAGTGGGACATGGTGAGCATAGAGAACAGGTTGTTGAGCAAAAGTTGGTGCCGGGGAAGGTAATGGGGAAGGCATCATAGGGATGTAAACGAGTTTGCCACACACCGGGCATATCCGATTCATGGGAAAAAGAGAGAATGCCCGATGGATGATGGAAGACGACGGACGACCGAAAGAGGCAATGCCGTTTAAATGATGTAAATCACAATAAGAGGACGGACGACCGCAAGGGTCCCCACCCCACCTTTCAACAGGAGGTTTTTTGCTACGCCCGGTTCCCCGCCCTGTCATTCTGAGTGCAGCGAAGAATCTCTTGTGGCACGGAGATTCTTCGCTGCACTCAGAATGACACGCGGCGACGGGCGGTGCAAAAAACCTACCCGTGTAAGCCCCACCCTACACCGCCCGACCACCGTCCCTACTATATACGAGGCCACACCAGCCCGGACCGGATATCGTAGGGGCGAGCGGCCTCTGTGGTTGCCCGTCCAATTGTTGCTTCACCATTGCGCAAAAAAGTGAGGTCGCACCAGGATAACGGAGATAGAGTCAAAAGAAATCGTTTGGATGACAGACAGGCTCACGCAGCCATGCCTCTTGCCAACATTCTGCCAGTACATCATGGAGTTTTCTCCCGTCCAGACGGAGAATAAGCCGCGTGACGACCTCTTTAATAGGCATGTAGTACTCGATGGGGGTCTGTCATGGTAGGTATAAATATAGGCCAACTCCTTGCAGTAATGCCTTATCAGTTCCTCTTTCAGTGACTTGTATTCTGCCTCAAGCTGATCGGTTGGTATATTCTGTAGATACCCACTCATTGTTCACTTCTTTCTGCCGATTGTATATTTACAAACAGATGGTTTATAAACCCACTTACTTATATACCATATGCTAAGAAACCGTCTATTGTCAAGCCGTGGGGACTGATACACTACAGGCAGATTGGAGGAGATTGAGAGAGCATGATACGATTGAAAATTAAGGAAGTTGCGGAAGCAAAGAATATCAGTCAGAGGAAACTATCAAGACTATCAGGTGTTGATATCAAAAATATTCAACGTATCTACCGCAACCCCATGAGTATTGTAAATACAGAAACGCTTGATAAGATCGCAAAAGTCCTGGGTGTGGATGTGCGGGATTTGCTTGAGAGTGTTCCCGATAATGAGAATGATGAATAAGTACGTCACGATGGGTACGACCTTTCTACCACATATCTATTGAGTAGAACTCTACTATGTGTTACACTAACAACAAATTCGCCCATATGAATGTAAAAGGCGGGATGTGTAATGCAGCAATGGATGAAAAGGCAGCAGCAAACCATTGTCACAGGCGTAGTAGTAGCAATCATGGTATTGCTATGGGGAATTTTCCTCTTGTCCCCAGCGTTCTCAGCACTCGCGATACCTTCCCATACAGCGCTTGCCGACATCGCCTTTGCCGGAGAAATGGGACAATATAGTCAATTACAAAACGCGCTATCTCCACAGGCAACACCTACATCCACTTCACAACAGAATAGTAGTGACGCCACATTTCCTGCATGGCTGGGTTTTGCCGGTGTAATACTTGGCGCACTAATCGCTTTAATCGGTGTTATCTGGGCCGCTATCTATAATAACCGACGTAATAGGCAAATTGAGAAAGAAAGAAACGCCGCTCAGCTGGAACTTGAACGAGAGCGATTTAAGCTTGATCAGGAACGGATACGCTTTCAGGCGCAAATGGAAGATGAGAAGGCAAAGGGAGAGCGGGAGCGGATACGCAAAGAGCAAGATGATGAAGCCGCAAAATCAGCAATGCGGAGAGCTAGAACTACTGCCGAACGCGAACAGGCATACCGCGATGCGTTGTGTGTTGATCCGCGCATTGCCCGGATGCAAATTCTGGACATGAGCCACCCGTTGGAGGTAACGAACGTATTTGTGCGTGTGCGCCTCCATCAGGAGCCAAAGCCGGGTTATGAGCTTGACCCGCTTCTGCGTCCGGCTGCTAATAAACGCGACCCCAACGATATGATGCAGGCCAGCCACCGCTATCTCGAAAGCCGTAGCAGCAGTGCCATTGACCCAGATGAGGCTATTCGCAGGTACAAACATTGCATCTTTGTCGGCGACCCTGGAGCTGGTAAGACGACGTTGTTGAAATATCTTGCAATCAAATCTGTGGAGAAACAACTCCCAGGTATACCGGATATCCCTATCCACATTGAATTGAATGCCTTTGCTACTTCTGGCAATTCAGACTTACTCGATTTCGCTGCTACCACCTGGGAGGATAGATACTTCTTTCCTAAAGCTGACGCTCGTACCTACATGGAAGAGAAATTGCGCGATGGCAATGCTATCTTGCTACTTGATGCCCTGGACGAGACCATTGTTGGCATCACGCCGGGGGAAGCTGAAAAGTCCTACAAACGTGCTTGGGATGCCATCATGAAGCTGGTAACACCCTCGCCAATCATAGTCACTGCCCGCCTTGCGGGCTATTACCAACATACACGACTCGAGGGCTTTTATGAGTTTGAAGTGCTGGACTTCCGCCCGGAGGATATCAAACAGTTTGTTCACAACTGGTTTACCTTCTCGCCTAAATCGCGCAAGGGAACCAGTGCCGACGATCTCAACGCCAAATTCGCCCGCAACGCCCGTCTACAAGCACTGGCCGCCAATCCTCTGCTGCTCACGTTAATTGTCATTGTCTACAAAGACCACCTAGAACTGCCCGAACGGCGTGCTGAACTATACAAACAATGTGTTGATATCTTGCTTAGTAAATGGGATGCCAGCCGCGACATTCGTCGCCGCCACGAATTCAAACCCGAATATAAACGCCAACTGCTTACAGAGGTTGCCTGGCACTTCCACTGTCTGGGTCAACGCTACTTCGCTGAAAACGAGCTACTCAACGTTATAGCCAGATTCCTACCGACTATCGGTCTTTCAGCCGATCAGCATAAGCGCGTGCTGGAAGAAATCGCTGCCGAAAACGGCTTGCTCAAAGAACAGGCGAAGCACTGGTACGGTTATCTCCATCTTACCTTGCAGGAATATTTTACGGCCCTCTATATCACCGATAACCAGCAGCTACCCACCCTTCTCTCACACCTCGGCGATCGCTGGTGGGAAGAAGTGTTGCTCCTCTACGCCGGGCAAACCTCCGATGCTACTACACTTTTCCAGGAACTTGTTGGTCACGATGCTCAAACGCCGTTACATGATGATATTTTCTCCACACGCCTTATTCTCGCCGGACGTTGTCTGACCGCTCGTCCCACTATCAGAAATACAACCTCAAGATCAATAATGATTGAGCGATTGTTCCAAGAATTGCAGCAAACTCTATATTTGCTGACGGAAGAGCAAGTAGCTAATACGTTGGCTGAAATTGGTGGTACAGAGATAAATGAGCGACTGGTAGGATTACTGGGAGATGCGCGAGTGAACAGAAATGTGCGACGTTCTATTGCTGAGGCGCTGGGCACATTGGGAGAAAAGTCTATGGTTGCAGACTTGCTCAAATTACTGCAAGATAAACGAGTGGATGGATATATACGATGTTCTATTGCTGAGGCGTTAGGGCTGATCAGGGAAAAATCAATAGTAGCTGATTTACTGGGATTGTTGCAAAATGGGCAAGTAAACTGGAGTGTACGGCGTTCTGTTGCCGAGGCTTTAGGACGACTTGGAGAGCAATCAATAGTACCAAACCTGCTGGGAATGCTGCGCGACAGGCAAGTGGATGTGTATATGCGAGTTTTAGTTGCAAGCACATTAGGAATATTAGGTGAGAAGTCTATAGTGACTGACTTACTAGGATTGCTGCGAGATAAGCGAGTAGATGAATACCTGCAGATTTTAGTTGCAAGTATATTGGGAACATTAGGCGAGAAGTCTATAATAGTAGATCTGATGGGATTATTGAGAGACAAGCAAATGAAGAGAAGTGTGCGAGCTTCCATTGCCGAGGCTTTAGGACGACTTGGCGAAAAGTCTATAATAGTAGATCTGATGGGATTGTTGAGAGATAAGCAGATGGAGAGAAGTGTGCGAGCTTCCATTGCCGAGGCTTTAGGACGACTTGGCGAAAAGTCCGTGATGCCAGACTTGATGGAGTTGCTGAGAGATGGGCGAGTGGATGAGTATGTACGCGCTTCTATGGCGAATGTATTAGGGATATTGGGCGAGAAATCTGTAGTGCCAGACCTAGTGAACTTATTATGGGACGCGCAAGTGGAAGAACATGTGCGAGGCTCTATTGCGGGTGCATTGGGACGAATTGGAGAAAAATCTGTGATGACAGATCTGATAGAATTGTTGCAAAACGGACTAGTGGATGAGTACGTGCGACGTTCCATTGCAAGTGCGTTAGGGAATTTGGTAGATGATATCACTATCATTCAAGAATTAGCTGAACTTTTACCAACCTCAGATGTTGCAGATGCTATTCATCGTGCGCTCTGGGAAATTTGCCGACGCATGAGGGTTACGATTTATATTACCAATAGTGAGGTGAGGATTGTGCCGTGGGATTGATGGGAAGGCGGACGCGATAAATCGGTCCCTACTCGTTTTGCTTCCTTCTCACTTCTTCCGTAATATCCCGTATTTTCGGTGTCTTTGGCTTCTCCTCTTCTTCGTCGCTATCTGAAGGCGTGATGTCGCGTTCGAGGTAGTAGCTGATGACGAGGGCGGAGCCGACGCCGAGCGGGATGAGGCCGGGGAGAAGCCAGGGGCCGAGATGGAAAGGAATGGCGGCAAAGAAGGGCGGCAGGAAGTAGCCAATGGGGTAGAGGCCGATGGTGAGGGTCAGGCCGACCATGGCGGTGATGAGGCCAGCACGCAACATGCCGCGACTACGGCGGTAGCGCGGGTTGCTGTGGTGACGATTGGAGTGGGGATTCAGGCCGGAATTGATCATTGCCATGCGCTCGATGTGCTGGATGTAGCGCAGCAGAACAATAAAGCCAAAGAAGATGGCAAGGGCGGCAAGCCAGCCGATAAAGACGGTTAATGCGGTTGATGACATGAATGCTACCTCGTGCTATGTTGATTTCTATTGTGTCAATTGCTCTACGACGGCAGATATCGTCGGATTAGAAACGTGAATGCTACTTCGTGTTAATTTGATTCGTATTTATGGTATGATACTATTAACAGGGAATATGTTTCAAGTTGTTCAGATAGTGAAACATTTTGGTACTGTTTGATCTCTAAGAAAGTATGAGAGAGCAACTGTTGCAGCCGCCACAAAGTATAGGTATACCATATTCAAATACCGTTTCGTCTGCTGCCGAGCAGGATGATGTGTTGCTTGTCACCGCCAGCAAGCGTGGCGACCAGGACGCCTTCGCCCAATTGGTACAACGCCATCAGAGGCGCGTATTCAACCTTGTCTTCCGCATGCTTCAGGATTACGAGGAGGCCAGCGAGATCACGCAGGAGACGTTTCTGGCCGCGTGGCAGGGATTGCCTTCGTTTCGCGGCGACGCTCGCTTCTCGACGTGGCTCTATCGCATCGCCTATAATAGCGCGTTGAAGCAAGTCGAGCAACGCAAGCGCGACCGGGCATTGCAGGGCGCGATGCAGGCCGAGCAGATTATCGCCGAAGCGGGCAACGAAGGGCGCATGGAGGCAGAGTTGGAACAGCACGCGCAGCAGGATTTGATTCGCGCAAACCTGGCAACATTGCCCGCGAAATATCGTGCAGTGCTGGTTCTGCGTCACATCCAGGATATGACGTATGAAGAGATGGCAGAAATATTGACGGTGCCAATTGGTACGATCAAAACACATTTATTCCGGGCACGCAATTTGCTCAAAGAGCGCCTGGAAACGTTTGACCCGGTGGCGTTTGCCCGGCGACAACGACGCGGTGAAATAGAGGAAGCAAGCAATCCAAATGCTGCACATGCAGGCATAAATGAACGAGAGGACATCCGGTAATGCGCTGTTCGGAGGCTTCTAAGCAGATACAACTCTATCTTGACAATCAACTGAGCTTGAGACAGGTACGCGAACTGGAAGCTCATATAGCAGTGTGCGCATCTTGCCAGCAGGAATTGTCCTCGTTAGAGGAAATGGTAGAGTCTCTCAACGGTTTCGGGATGGTCGCTGAACCGGCATACCTGACAATAGCAATTATGCAGCGCGTCGCTATGAGTACGCAACAATATGATACGCGCACATTCAAGCTCTGGCGACCTTCGCTGCGCGAACTGATTGCCGCGGTGATACTGGCGACAATAACGACAATGGGCATTATCCTCGGTCAACCAGCGCTGCGGGCCGTGTTGCCGATAGCGAATGGTCACGATCCCGTCTCGCTCTTTTTCCTGAACATTTTGCAGATACTGACCACAACAGGCGGTGATACGATCTCGCTCATACTCTGGATTGGTGGCACCATTCTCGGCATCTGTATTACGCTCGCCCTCGCCGGCAGCGAAGTGCGCACCCAATGGTACAAGACCATGATGGAACATTTGCCTGTGCGATGATGATTGAATGTAGGATACGACAAAGAGCGTTGATTCTGGCAGAGTTAACGCTCTTTGTCGTATCCTACAGCTACATATGATGAAAGGAAGGATACGCTCTTGAAAAAGATAACCACTCGTAAGGGTGACGTTGTTGAGGACTATCATGGGACGCAGGTGGCTGACCCGTATCGCTGGCTGGAAGACCCGCAATCTGAGGAGATAAAGGCGTGGGTTGAGGAGCAGAACGAGGTCACATTTGATTACCTCAAGAACATTCCTTACCGCGAACAGATACGGGAACGCCTGACGGAACTGTGGGACTATCCCAAATATTCCGCGCCATATAAAAAGGGCGGGCGTTATTTTTTCTCGAAGAATGATGGCTTGCAAAATCAATCGGTGCTGTATATGCAGCAGACGTTGGAGAGCGAGCCTGTGCCTGTCCTCGACCCCAACACGTTTAGCGTGGATGGGACTGTGGCGCTGACAGATAGTAGTTTTAGCGAAAATGGCCTGTTACTGGCGTATGGCACGTCCAGTAGTGGTAGCGACTGGCGGGAGTATCGGGTACGGCGCATTGATGACAGCAGCGATTACCCGGAAGTGATCCGGTGGTGCAGAGCCACCAGCATCGCGTGGCGGCATGATAACGCGGGGTTCTTCTATAATCGTTTGCCCACACCGGGAACTGTGCCGGAGGAAGACCAGAACAACTATAGCCGCGTCTACTGGCATACGCTCAATACACAACAGGAAGAGGACGCGCTGGTCTATGAGCGGCCCGACGCGAAAGAACTGAGCTTCGCGCCTTCGATTACCGATGATGGGGCATACCTGGTGCTACACGTCTGGCATGGCACCGACGCTGAGAATCGCCTGTATTACCGCGAAGTGAACAGCGATGGGCCATTTGTGCGTCTGCTGGACGACGCCGATGCGATGTATAGTGTAGTGGGCAATAGTGGCCCTATCTTCTATATTCATACCGACCTGGATGCACCACGGGGACGTATTATCGCCATTGATCTGCGCTCGCCTGAACGGCTACACTGGCAAGAACTTATTCCACAACAGGACGATGTAATCGCTTTTGTGAGTATGATAAATCAGCAGTTTATCGTCACCTACATGCATGACGCGCACCATCAAATGCTAATATACCATCTTGACGGCAGCTTTGACCACGAAATTCCCTTGCCGACGCTCGGTTCGGTGGTCGAGATTTCTGGCGAGCCAGAGGATACGGAGATGTTTTTCAGTTTCACCTCGTATCTCTTTCCGCCAACGACCTACCATTACGATTTCCCTTCATCTGCGCTGACACTGTTCCGTCGCCCGGAGATTCTGTTTGACCCGGACGATTACGAGACAGAGCAGGTGTTTTATCCATCAAAAGATGGGACGCGCATTCCGCTGTTTCTGACGTACAAGAAGGGGTTGCAACTTGACGGCGATAATCCCACATTTTTGTATGGCTATGGCGGCTTCAATGTCAGTTTGACGCCGGGTTTCGCGGTTTCGCGTCTGCTGTGGCTGGAGCATGGCGGCATATTCGCGCTTGCCAACTTGCGCGGGGGCAACGAATATGGCGAGGAATGGCATAAGGCGGCCATGCTGGAGAAAAAACAGAACGTGTTCGACGATTTTATCGCTGCTGGCAAATGGCTGATTGCGCATAAATATACCAGCACGCCGAAACTGGCGATTAATGGCGGCAGCAATGGCGGTTTGCTAGTGGGTGCCTGTATGGTGCAGCGTCCCGACCTCTATGGGGCCGTCGTCTGCGCCGTGCCGGTGATAGATATGTTGCGCTATCACAAATTCACGGTCGGGCGCTACTGGACGGGCGAATATGGCAATGCAGAACTTGACGCTGAGCATTTCAAATTTATGTACGCCTATTCGCCATTGCATAATGTTACGGATGGCGTGGCCTACCCCGCGACACTGATTCTCTCGGCTGATACAGATGATCGCGTGGTACCAGCGCACGCTAAAAAGTTCGCGGCGCGGTTGCAAGAAGCCAATGGCGGTCCCAATCCCATCTATTTGCGCATTGAGACGAAAGCGGGTCACGGCCTCGGTAAACCCACGACAAAGGTGATCGAGGAGCAGACCGACATGTACGCTTTTCTGTTTGACCGCTTTGGGATGTGGGAACGCTCGTAAACCCGTAGTGGTTTGTCAATGTTCATATGACTGGTGATGTCCCAGCAAGGGAGACCGGCAGATGCGCACAGCTCACTCGTCCCGGAGATGCTTCGCTGCACTCAGCATGACAGCCTCCGGCCTGTCATTCTGATATGACAGCCTCCGGCCTGTCATGCTGAGTGCAGCTCACTCGTCCCGGAGATTCTTCGCTGCACTCAGAGTGACAGCCTCCGGCCTGTCATTCTGAATGACAGCCTCCGGCCTGTCATTCTGAGTGCAGCGAAGAATCTCTCGTCACTGCTGGGGCATCACCAGTCACATGAACGTTGACAAAGTAGTAGGGGCCGGTTCACCGCGCCCACCGCCGATTGATCGGCAAGATGGGTATAATTTGACGCGACGTGGGTTGGAACGCGGGCCGATCAATCGGCGGTGGGCGCGGTGAACCGGCCCCTACGGGTTACAATGTGACAATTACATCACGGCAAGAGTAAATGCAAATCGCCGAATTCGTGCCAGAGGTAGCGTTCGCGCAGGGCTTCGCGATAGGCGAGTGTGAGATGTGAGCGGCTTGCCAAGGCCTCTAACATGGCAAGGTGGGTGGCCTGTGGCTCGTGGAAGCCGGTGAGCATGGCGTTGGCGGCATATATACCGCGTTCGGGGGTAATCACCAGACGAGTCCAGCCTTCGCCCGGATGCGTGACCCCATCGCTATCTGTGACCGTTTCGAGCGCCCGTACCACGGTTGTGCCGACGGCAACAACGCGCTTGCCAGCACTGTGCGCAGCATTGACCATACGCGCTGTCTCGCTTGAGACGCGATAAAACTCCTCGTATGGCGGTTCGTGTGACTCAAGACTGGCAACGCCGGTATGAAGCAGTAAGGGTGCGATGTGGATGCCACGTGCGACCAGTCGCGTGATCAAATCGGGAGTGAAAGCTCGTCCGGCGGACGGCATTTCGGCGCTGCCCATCTCGGTCACATAGACCGTCTGGTAATAGCTGTTCGGCCAACCCTCTTTGACATAGTTATAGCGAATAGGGAAGCCATACTGCTCAAGGTAGGTCATTAATTCATATGGCAGACGCAGAGTAGCTAGCCACAGGCGACTGATGCTGCCATCGGTGCGCTGATAGGGCGCATGCAATGTAACTTCCGCATCGCCGGGCAAGCGCAGCGTTTCACCGGGATGCATGTACAAGAAGGGCATAGTTGATTTGCCTTTCTGGATACGAACCTCGACAATCCACATGTCTGCCGGAAGGTGTGTTGAGAGATGCAGTTCCAGTTTTGTGCCATCGGCGCGAATGGCGTTCAGGGCGGCATTCAGCGTCCCGCTGGTATTAATCACTAGCAGGTCGCCTTCCGAGAGATAGTCGCCTATGGCACGAAAGCGTGTATGCTCGACACGGTTATCGGTATAGTGTGAGACCAGCAGGCGTACTTCGTCGCGGGCCAATCCTCGCGCCTCCGGTGGCTCCGTGGCCTCAAGCTCAGGTGGTAAGAGAAAATCTAATGTAGCCATTGTGTTCATTGCGCCCATTTTGTCTATCATGTTTATCATAGAGATTGTTTCCTTTGCAGCTTACAGATTATTGGTATGGGGCCAGGGTACCCGCAAGGGAATACCCCTACTATACACAACAATGATGTATGATACTGTCACTGCACCTCGCGGGCGGCATAACGTCCACTGGGAAGGTTGCCTTCTATCAGGGTAAACAGACCAGGAACGCTCACTTCGGGCAAGGGACGGTCGCTGATATCCTCGCCGGGAAAAGCTTCCTGGTGCATCTGCGTGCGCATATCGCCAGGGTCAACCCAATAGACGCGCCACGCTTCGTTTTCTGCCGCGAGAATATGCGAAAGTTGTTCGAGTGCGGCTTTGCTCGACCCATAACCACCCCAACCAGCATAGCCTTCGACACCGGCATCGCTGGTAATATTGATGACGCACGCTCCAGGCTTCAATTGATGCTGCAACGTCTGAATAAGCGCGAGCGGCGCAACGACGTTGGTGCGATAAACCTGCTCCAGGGTCGCAAGCGGGTATTCCAACAGCAACGGTTGCGGGCTGGGACCAAGCAGACTGGCATTATTGACAAGTACATCCAGTCCGCCCATACTCTGCACTGTTTTCAGTAGCGCCTGCCGGTGAGCGGCCTCAGTGACATCGCCGGTAATAGCCGCCACTTCTGTAAGTTGTGCCAATTCGGCCTGAACTGCCATCAACGCATCCGCGCCGCGAGCGTCTATAATCAATTTCCAGCCTTTTTGCGCCAGTTGGCGTGCCAGCGCAAGACCGAGGCCCCGCGACGCGCCCGTAATCAAAGCTGTACGTGTCTGTGCCATTGTCATGTTCCTTTCAATTCAATCAATAGAGAAGATGTGTAGTTGTTTGATATCACTCTACTACAAAAAATTGTGGCCCGCATTGCGCAAGAGGACAGGGTTCGGCTGTACTTTTGGGCAATCTACCTGTTCAAGTAGGGACCGATTATGCAGATTAACAAATTGATTTACCAACCGTAGGGGCCGATTTATCGCGCCCACCGCCGATCAATCGGCGGTGGGCGCGATAAATCGGCCCCTACTACTTTGTCAACGTTCATGTGACTGTGATGCCCCAGCAGCGAAGAATCTCCGGGACGAGTGAGCGGTGCGCATCTGCCGGTCTCCCTTGATGGGGCATCACCAGTCACATGAACATTGACAAACTACTACATCGGCGGTGGGCGCTATCAATCGCGCCGAGCCACGGGCCGATCAATCGGCGGTGGGCGCGATAAATCGGCCCCTACTACTTTGTCAACGTTCATGTGACTGTGATGCCTCAGCAGTGACGAGAGATGCTTCGCTGCACTCAGAATGACAGCCTCCGGCCTGTCATTCTGAGTGCAGCGAAGCATCTCCGGGACGAGTGAGCTGTGCGCATCTGCCGGTCTCCCTTGATGGGGCATCACCAGTCACATGAACGTTGACAAACTACTACATCGGCGGTGAGCGCTATCAATCGCGCCGAGCCACGGGCCGATCAATCGGCGGTGAGCGCTATCAATCGCGCCGAGCCACGGGCCGATCAATCGGCGGTGGGCGCGATAAATCGGCCCCTACATCTGCTATAATGTAGCTACTGAATAGTTACAAGGAGATATGTATGCAAAAACAATTCAAAGCATCTCGTTCCTTGAGAACATGGGGGATGGCAGGTGTGCTGGCGCTGGTAGTGTTGCTGACAGCGTGTGAAGGCGGCAGTAGCACGTCGAGCAACACGCCGAGCGCACAACAGTTGATTAAGAATGCGCAGGCGGCGATTCAGAAGGTGACATCTTATCATTTCAATCTGACGGTTGATAATCCTGGGACAGGTGGGGCGCTGGTGATTAAAAGCGCGGACGGCGATATCCTGGTGCCGCACAGACTGAAAGCTAACGCAAGCGTGCTGATACTGGGTAATGTGGTGCAGGTGCAAATTATTACGATTGACAGCAACCAGTATGTGACTGACCCCATAACGGGCAGTTGGATGCATACGACCGGTCTGCTTGACCCACGTTCGCTCTCGAATTCAAGTACGGGCGTATCTGCTATTCTCGGTCATATACAGAATCCCAGTACGCCCACCGACGCCAATGTAGGGGGTACGTCGTGCTGGAGCATTAACGGCACTTTGGATGCTAAGTATCTGGCGGGTATTACCGGCGGTGGTGCGCCAGCAGGTTCCACCGTTGCGGTCACTACCTGTATTGGCAAGTCAGATAATCTACCATACCAGATTAAGATGACAGGCATCGCTGCGGCTGGCGATAATAAGAATACAGTTCGCACCTTTACATTGTCGAAATTTGGCGAGAGCTTGACGATTACCGCTCCTATTAAATAACGCTACCCAGCAGGAGGACGTATGACGCAACGCTCTATACTGACCGACAACGGGCGCAAGGCGGCGCGGTGGGCGATATTCGCCGCGTGCGCTGCCGTCTTCCTCACGGCGCTCGACCAGACGGTGGTGGTGACGGCGTTGCCGCAAATGATTACGGATTTACAGATACCAATCACGCAACTTGACCGCGCCGCCTGGATTATCAGTGGCTATTTGTTGGGCTATGTGGTGGCGATGCCGTTGATGGGGCGCGTCTCAGATATGTATGGGCGGCGGCGTGTCTTTCTCATCTGCCTGGGTATTTTCGCTTTTGGCTCGCTGTTTTGTGGACTCAGCCCGATGCTGGGCAACGCGGTGGATATCTCCTTTTTACAGCGTTTCGGCATTCCTGTAGACTCGCCCGGACTGGTCTGGCTGGTCACAGCACGTTTTGTGCAGGCAGCAGGCGGCGGAGCGATTGTGCCAGTGGCGATGGCGGTGGCCGGGGATTTCTATGGCGAGCAACGACGGGCGATGGCGCTCGGTCTGGTAGGTCTAGTGACAGAGGCGGGCGGTGTACTTGGTCCGCTCTATGGCTCGATCATCGTGCAGACATGGGGCTGGCAAGCTATTTTTTACCTGAATATACCCATTGTCGCCGTGCTGATCTTCTTCATCTGGCGACTTGTACCGGCGAGTACGCACTTGCAAGAGCGCATTGATATTCCTGGCGCATTGTTGCTTGGCGCTTCGCTGGTCTGTCTCAGCCTGGGACTTTCACAGGAGGCGGCGCAAATCAGCCCGGCGAAGATTGCGCCTGGTTCGGCCCCCATACAAAATAATCCGTTGCTCATCGTGACGGCACTTGTTTTGCTGGCGGCTTTTATTGCGCTGGAGATATTCACGGAACGGCGCAAACGCTGGCCCCTGGTGGAACTCTCGCTCTTCCGGCGTTCGGCTTTCTCTGCGTCTGCGCTGGTAAGCTTGCTGGTGGGGGCCGCGCTGATTATTGCGATGGCGGATATTCCTATTTTTATTGATACGGTGCTGGGAAAATCGGCTATTTATAGTGGCCTCGCGCTACTACGCCTGACGGTGATGATACCGGTGGGCGCTATGCTTGGTGGCTGGCTCTGTCCGCGCATCTCCTGTCGGGTAACGGCGCTGCTGGGCTTATGCCTGGCGGCAATTGGCTTCTGGCTGATGCATTTGTGGCCTTTGAACGTCAATGAACTCCAAATTACGGCAAGTACGCTGACGGGTGGTCTTGGTTTTGGGCTGGTGATTGCCCCCATTGGTACTACTGCTATCAATGCAGCCAGCCAGCGACAAATTGGTATGGCTTCGTCGGTGGTAACAGTGTTGCGCATGGTGGGCATGATTCTTGGCCTGGCCGCCCTCACTTCGTGGGGATTGGGCCGTTTTCGCACCCTTGTCAGTGCCTTCGTGCCGCCAAAGGGCGTTCCCGCGTTCAGCCCGGCGTACAATAAACTCTATGGCAATTACGTGATTGGCGCGGCACATGATGTCTATACCTCCATTTTCCTGGCGGCAGGTATTCTCTGCGTAATAGCCATCATTCCGGCTTGCTTGCTCGAAGGGAAAAAACTCTTACTCTCACCCTATCTCGTTCGTAATACAGGTATATTAGATAGTAGAGAAACAACGGATAACGATGACCTGCACATAACCGAAAGCAGCGCATTTCCTCTTACGGGCAGTGAGTACCACCAATCAGAAAGCGAAACGAGCATACCGCATGAGTAACGATCGCACGGGACGAGACAACAACTGGGACGATGAATTGGATACGCAGCAAGATGACTATGATACGGAGGAGCCGCGCCAGCGTAGACGACGTTTGCCGCCAGAGCAAACAGAGCGGCCATACCCACCGCCGCAGAGACGACCACGGCCCACACCTGAATCCCGGCAATCACCCCCCCAACGCCAGCGTCCAACGTCCGGTTTTGGTCAGGCACAACGTTCGCCGCGACCACGCCCAACTTCCAATCAGGAATATGCTCAAGATTATGCACAGGATGAACCACGACGACGGACTTACACGGATGCACAGCAGCAAGGCCGCCAACGCTCTCCACGGGAAACTGACATGCCACAGTCGCCGCGCCCTCGTTACAATACTGGCTCGCAGTCGCGGCAAACGCAAAGGCGGCCTCGTGCTAGCGCGAGCAGTCAAAGGGAACGGCGACCGAGGCGCGTCTGGCCGTGGTTGCTGTTTGGCTGCCTGGGAGGTATCTTGCTGGTCATTGCCGGCGTGGGCATCGCTGCATACCTGGCGGTGCGCAGCGCGAACGGCGGGGGTGTCGGCATTGGCGGCATTGGCATTGGCAATACGAGTACCTATACACAAAATAAATCGCAGTCCGTGCCACTTTCCGGTATCACACAGCTACAAATACATAATCAAATCGGCAATGTTACCATCACGGTTGATCCTAACGCTACAACTCCCACGGTCAGCACCACCAAAACAGTGAAAGCGAGCAGCCAGAGTGACGCGAACAGCCAGTTCAATAGCATTGCGGTGCAAATACAACCGGCAGGTACAGCCGCGACCACGCTGGCGGTAAACGCCAGTGTCTCCAGCAATAGCAGTATCTTTGGCAACCATAACAATTCGGTTGCTATCGTGATTACGTTGCCATCCAGCGTGAATACCGGTAGAACGCCAGTCATACTCAATGGTGGGAGCCCGGCCAGTAACGTTACTTCTGTCGGCAATGTCACGATTACGGGCTTGAACGGCAATTTGAACGTCAAGAACGATATCGGCAATATTACGGTACAGAACGCCATGCTCAGCCCCGGTTCGACGCTAGAAACTGGTACTGGCAACGTGACGTTCAATGGTACCGTGGATACAGCGTCCGGTTCCAGCAGCAACCAGTCCGTTTATACCATTCAGAGCGAGGCCGGTAATCTGGATGTCACGTTGCCCGCGAACATTAACGTGACACTCGATGCCTACACGAACGCGGGCAACATCACCAGTGATTTCAATCTGAGCCAGATTAAGCAGCAGGATGGTTCCTATAGCGGCCCCATCATCTATAATACGCAACCAAATGCTCTGCTCAAGTTGCACGTGAGTTCGGGCAATGTTGTGTTGCATAAGGGGTGATATTATAAGTCGTATACTTGCAATCACATACAATTCATCTCAAAAATTAAACACTTATTGCATGCCACTTCATTACATCCTGATATTTTGATATAATAAGCTCTTCTATATGAGGCCAAAAAGGAGTGTCATACACACATTTCTTTGCAAACAGCGACATCTGTATCTTTCTTTCAGAGAGCGTGCAGGAGTAAAAGATGTATTTGCGGTACGAGAGATTCACTTTGCAACTCCTTCGGAAGATTTTGGTCTTTGAAAACGGCTTTTTGATGCCATCTCGACCTTTTCTGACGCTCATATGGATGTGTTTATTCTTATATCAAAATATCAGAATTACATCAAATATGATTGTTTTTTCTGTATCAGGCATGTATAATCACTATCTTGCAGCGAATGGCTGCCTGTCGAAGGAATAGCACAACATCTGAAAATGGCTTATGAATGGAGTGTGTTATGACTAATGAGAATGAAGAAAGAACATCGGTACCGGTTTCACCATTTGATGCAATACGTCGAGAGGATGAGAGTAGAAATGAATATTGGTCAGCTCGTGAACTCTATAAGCTGTTGGGATATTCAGCCTGGCAACGATTCCAACACACAATAGCACAGGCGAAAAAAGCCTGTCAAGAAAGTGGAGAAGCCATTGAAGACCATTTTAACGCCGATGTTAAAATCGTGAAAGCTGGTGCAACAACAAAACCCCGCGAAGACTACAGGCTTTCACGTTATGCCTGCTACTTGATTGTATTGGCTGGCGATGAATCAAAACCGGCTGTTGCACTTGGCAAGGTTTATTTTGCGGTGCAGACACGCCGCCAGGAACTTGCCGACGAACTAGCACTTTCCACGCTGCCAGAGGATCAGAAACGGCTTATCTATCGTTCTGAAATGGCAATTTTCAATACCAAGCTGGCAGAAGCAGCACAACTCTCCGGAGTGATCAGCGCATCCGACTTTTCAATCTTCCAGGATCACGGGTACATGGGCCTATATAACGGTCTCCGAGAAAATGATATCCATAAGCGCAAAGGCTTGCGGTCGGAAAAAATGAAGATTCTCGATTACATGGGAAGTGAAGAGCTGGGGGCTAATATTTTTCGCGCAACACAGGCAGACGCAAAACTCCGGCGCGAAGGAATACAAGGCAAAGAGAAAGCCAATCAAACGCACCTAGAGATTGGCAAAATTGTCCGCAAAGCAATAGCCGAGGCAGGCGGAACAATGCCGGAAAATTTACCAACGCCCGAAAAGAGCATTCAGGAACTGCAGCGCGAGGAGCAAAAACGAATCGCGGTAGAACTGCAACGCGAAGAACAAAAACGAATCGCGGCAGAGCGACAGCCCTCACTTTTTGACCAACTTGATGAATAAACAACGAACTCCTTGTACAGTCTCATGCCCAGGCAAGGTCTCACAGTATACTGACCCTGGTAAAAGGAACATAACGTTGACTACTCTACCAGAGAACAATTACGCTCTCATTCCTCATGATACATCGATATTGCTCTTGCAAGAAAATGATCATTGGACGTTGCCACGCCATTCTGCAAACGAGGCTGGCGACATTCACCGGGCGATACAGGAGCAGTTGGGGCTGGATGTCACGGTGCTTGATGCTATCTCTCCAGGCAATCGCTTCAAAGATGAGCAGACGGTGGATTCTGTTGTTTATGCCACCGACAACCATAGTCTTCACTGGTCACCTGCTGAGAATGCGCGTTGGATGGGGCGTGCCGAACTCGCGAATATTGCGCTTGCTGTACCAGAACATCACGTAGAGCTTGAAAGCTGGTTCGATGAGGTAGAGACTGGCAATATTCCGGCGCAGCGGGTACCGTGGGCGCGGATAGGCTGGTTTGACGGGGCAAGGGCATGGATTGAGGAACAGGTTGTACGGCTGGGATATGCGATTGTTGCTCCGATTGAGCAGATACATGTGCGTGCGTGGTCTACTGTCTTGCGTGTCCACACATCAGGTGGGTTGCTGTATTTTAAGGCTGTGGCCGCGGGATTTGCCTACGAGCCTGCATTAACACAATTTCTAGCGGCGCACTGGCCGGAATGCATTCCTCATGTTTTCGCGGTGGATACAGAACAAAGGTGGATGCTGATGAAAGACGCGGGTAGACCTTTACGTGAGTTGCTGTTAAAGGGAGACACGCTGGCTAATAGCGTATACCTGGAACAGGCATTGGCACGCTACGCGCAGTTTCAAATTCAAACCACTGCTTATACGGATGCATTGCTCTCGTCCGGTTGCCCTGATCGCCGCTTGCGTATGGTGCCATCCCTGTTTGAGCAACTTATTGCCGATAGTGCTGTACTGCTTATTGGGCAAAAGGGCGGAATAACGGAGGCTGAACTGAAGCAACTGCGCGATTTTACGCCACGGGTACAGGAGATGTGCGACGAACTGGCAAGTTACCAGTTGCCGGAAACGCTGCACCACGATGATTTTCATAGCAATAATATCCTGCTAAACGAGCGGGGATATGTGTTCTTTGACTGGGGTGATAGTGCGGTGACTCACCCTTTTTGCTCGCTGTTCGCGGCGCTGCGTTCGGCGAAATACCGGCTGCACTATGCAGATGAGGCGCTACTCCGTCTGCGCGACGCTTACCTTGCGCCGTGGACAGGCTTTGCATCACATCTATCCAGAGAGCAGTTGCTGGCAGCGTTTGATATTGCGCAACGCCTCGGTATGCTGTCAAGGGCGTTGACGTGGTATGCAGTTGTGTCGCCACTGGAAGAGCGGGTGAAGTGGGGATATGAAGATGCGGTTCCTTACTGGTTGCGCCTATTTCTGACGAATAAGGACCCGGATGAGACATAAAATCCTGCGCGTGACGTAGTACTTTGTCAACGTTCATGTGACTGGTGATGCCCCGGCAGTGACGAGAGATTCTTCGCTGCACTCAGAATGACAGGCCGGAGGCTGTCATTCTGAGTGACAAGGGCCAGCCTGTCATCCTGAGTGACAAGGGCCAGCCTGTCATCCTGAGTGACAAGGGCCAGCCTGTCATTCTGAGTGACAAGCGCCAGCCTGTCATTCTGAGTGACAAGGGCCAGCCTGTCATTCTGAGTGCAGCGAAGAATCTCCAGGACGAGCGAGCTGTGCGCATCTGCCGGTGTCCCTTGATGGGGCATCACCAGTCACCCAGTCACATGAACGTTGACAAAGCAGTAGGGACCGATTTATCGCGTCCGCCCAGGGAATACGAGATATCACCCTGGGCGGACGCGATAAATCGGTCCCTACCGTCATGGTCCAATCACAAGAAATACTCACTTGCAACACCCATAGCACTACAGTATAATAGCGGCAGAAAAATGTTCCTTAGTTTTGCATGGATGTGCAAATCAGAAAGGTGGAGGTCGTACTTTCCCGGCAGGTTGTTGTAAGCACGAGCGCCAACCGGGTTTCGACGGTACAGAGTATGGATAGAATGAATGGTCCACACAACCTCGGCTCGATCCGATTTCTTAGCGGTCCATTAGCAGGGACGACGTTTCCTATTAGTAAACCTGTTACGACAATTGGACGAGAACCGGGTAATGATATTGTCGTGTCAGACCCATCCGTTTCACGACACCACGCGCAAATCACCTGGGACAATGGTAACTGGACGATTAGCAAGCTGAATCCACAGAATACGCTGTTTGTCAATCAGCGTGATGTGCTACGAGCAAACATCAATGAACGCGATACGATCGGCATGGGAGGCACAACATTCCTGTTCTTGCCACAGGGGGGAATACATGGCGAGTCTATGCCGGTTGAGCGTGTCGCCCAGGTGGGTTTCAATATGCCAGCACAATTCCCACCGCAAGTGCCGCAAGCACCACAAGCACAACCATTCGTGATACCAGGAACGACACCACCGCCTCCGCCACCACCAGCAGGGTTTGGCGGCGATCCCGGCGGTACGCAAATCGCACCTGCCGGTATCTCGCCTCTGCTAACACAGGCAGCGCCCAACAATGCGCAATCGCTGGAAATCAGTTCCAATATCCATCACGACCGCCAAGCATATATGCTGAACAAGCAAGTAGTCAATATCGGGCGTGACCCATCAAACGATATCGTCATTAATGAGCCAGTTGTGTCGTCATTCCACGCGCAGATTGTGCGGGAGGGCAACAAGTTCGTGCTTGTTCATCCGCATCCATCGCGGCAAAAAACGCTCAACGGCTTGCTGTATCAGGGACAACATATCCTCGGCGAGCAACAATTCCGCAAACCGCTTGAGCGCGGTGATATTTTCCGTATCGGCGACGAACACGGTACGCTGGTCACGCTGACCTATAACGACGGCAGTGGTGCAGCGCAGGAAGTTGTGCCGGAAATTCGTCCTATTCCGCTGGGTGCGCCCGTGATTACGCTGGGACGTTTGCCGGATAACATGGTCGTGCTGAACCATCCACAGGTGTCAGGACACCATGCCCGGCTAGAACAGGTACAGGGCGGCTATCGCATCGTTGACCAGCACAGCACCAACCATGTGTATATCAATGGCAAGCGCGTGGGCAGCGAGACGCTGAAACAGGGTGATGAGGTGCGTATCGGCCCCTTCAAGCTCACTTTTACCGGTACGCAACTGACGCAACATTACGAGGGAAATAGCATCCGCATTGATGCACTGCACCTGAAAAAGGAAGGCAACAAGCACGTTATTCTGATTGACGATATTTCCATCGTTATTCCACCGCGCAAATTCGTCGCGGTCGTTGGCGGCTCCGGCGCGGGCAAATCTACTTTGATGGACGCCCTTAATGGCTTGCGACCGGCACAAGAAGGGGCCGTGCTTTATAACGGGCAAGATTACTACAAGAATCTCGCGGCCTTCAGCACGCAGTTGGGCTATGTGCCGCAGGATGACATCATTCACCGCGACTTGACCGTCGAGCGTGCGCTCTATTACGCCGCGAAATTGCGTCTGCCCAACGACTTTACCGAGAAACAAATTCAGCAGCGTATTGAAGAAGTGCTGGAAGACGTAGATATGAAACCGCGCCGCAGCCTGTTAGTCAGCAAGCTCTCAGGAGGACAACGCAAGCGTGTCTCGATTGCGCTTGAATTGCTTGCCGATCCCAGTATCTTCTTCCTCGACGAGCCCACATCGGGACTCGATCCCGGCCTTGACCGCAAGATGATGTTCCTTTTGCGCAAGCTTGCCGACAAGGGACGCACCATCGTGCTGGTGACGCACGCCACCAACAACATCAATACCTGCGATTACATCTGTTTCCTCTGTCAGGGAGGACGACTGGCCTATTTTGGGCCGCCGGATGGGGCGAAAAAATTCTTCGGCAAGACCGATTTCGCGGAAATTTACAGCGCACTGGAGCCGACCGACGACAATCCCAATATTCCGGCAGAGGCAGAAGCGGCATTCAAGAGATCACCCGATTATCAACGCTACGTCGTCCAGTCATTGCAACAGGGACCGGTGGGAGGCGCCAACATTCAGCAGGTCACGGCTGAGGTACGGCCGCCCAAACGCGGCAATCCGTGGCAACAATTCATGTTGCTTTCTATGCGCTACCTGGAACTGCTCAAGAATGATACCGGCAACCTGCTCATTCTGCTCTTGCAAGCGCCGATCATCGGCCTGATTCTCTTTTTCCTGGCGGGCAGCGGCACATTCGGCACGTCCAGTATCGCTACCTGCCCGGTCAGGCCAGGCGCGACTTCTGGCCCCATAAGCTGTGGGCGCATCGTCAATTTCCTGAAAACGCCACAGGGGCAGCAAGTGGCACAAGCGCAGTACCCCGGTGTGCCACTGGCACAGGCGCAAAACGATTATCTTAATAGTGCTATTGAAGTTGGCTCGGGCGGTGATGCGCAGAAAATCATCTTCATCATGTCATTTGCCGCCGTGATGTTTGGCTGCATCAATAGCGCACGCGAGATCGTCAAAGAGGCTCCCATTTACCGGCGTGAGCGCACGGTTAATCTTGGCATCGTGCCGTATATGTTCTCGAAGATAGTCGTGCTGGGCATCCTGTGCCTACTGCAAAGTGCAGTGTTGGTTATCTTCGTGCAAATCAAGTCGCCATTCCAGTGGAGCGTGTTCTTACCAGCGCCAATCGAGATATACATCTCAATGGCGCTCACTTCGCTGGCCGGTCTGATGCTTGGTCTGGCGATCTCGGCCATCGCGCCCAACAATGACCGCGCTATGAGCTTCATCCCGATCATACTGATACCGCAGGTGATTTTCTCCGGTATCATCTTCGCGCTCGACAATCCAGGACTGCAATTCCTCGGCTCGTTCTTCGCAGCCCGCTGGTCTATGGCGGCGATGGGTTCGACGATAGGCTTGCACGGCGATAAGCTGGGGAGTGGCAGCGACTTTGCCTATCGCGGCACACTCTTCACCACCGTCAATGGCTCTACGCAAGGCACAGCAATTGCCCATCTTTTACTGATGTGGTTCGCACTGGCGCTGATGATCGTGCTGCTAGGACTGGCAACGGCCTACTTCTTGAAACGAAAGGATGTGCGGGCCTAATTACAAGCAATGGTACTTCCTGGTATATCGCTTGATAAAAAAGCGCATGGTGTGCTATTGTAACAATGTTCTCATCAGGATAGTCCATAGAGAGGGAACGAGCAAGCAAAAGGTGTTACTTAATAGGCGTATTATCGTCGGAATCTGTGGAGGGATCGCATCCTACAAAGCTGTTGAGTTGGTCAGTCGTCTGCAACAGGCAGGTGCGCTGGTGGATGTTATTCTCACAGAACACGCGGAAGAATTTGTGCGACCGCTCACTTTTTCAACGATGAGCCACAGGCCGGTATTCAGCGACCTGTGGGAACCATCAGGGCGTGCCGCCGAGACGCATATCGCGCTGGCTGAGGCAGCCGAGTTGTTGGCAATTGTGCCGGCAACAGCAAACACGCTTGCGAAACTTGCCCATGGTATAGCGGATAATATGCTTACCGCGGTGGCACTGGCAACACATGCTCCCCTGGTGGCAGCACCTGCGATGTACCGGGATATGTATACGCATGCAGCGACACAGGCAAACTTGCAGGTGTTGCGAGAGCGGGGATGTTGGATTGTCGAGCCGGAGGTAGGACGATTGGCTTCCGGGGCGATAGGGCCGGGCCGGTTACCGGAGACAGAGGTTTTGCTGGGAGCCATCAGTATGGTGCTGGGACGCAATGGCGACCTTGCTGGACGCCACGTCGTGGTCACTGCTGGTGGGACGCAAGAGCCAATTGATCCGGTACGCTATGTCGGCAATCGCTCGTCAGGGAAGATGGGCTTTGCACTGGCAACTGAGGCGCGAGATCGAGGGGCGCAGGTCATCTTAATTTCTGGTCCAGTTGCGCTAGAAACGCCGTATGGGATAGAGCGAAGGCCAGTCGAGACGGCGCTGCAAATGCGCGATGCGGTATTCGACGCGCTTCCAGGCGCAGACGCGCTCATAATGAGCGCGGCAGTCGCGGATTTTCGCCCGGAAGAGCCATTGGCGCAAAAGTTAAAAAAAGAAGGTGGGGGGGCGCAAATATTCGACGAACAAGGCGGATTATCCTTACATCTGGTACGGAATCCAGATATCCTGGGTGAACTCGCTTCTGCTGACGCGGATAGGGGACAGGCAGGCACTAAGCGTCAACGCAGTATAACGCGCGTCGGCTTCGCTGCCGAAACTCATGACATTGAGGCCTATGCTCGCTCCAAGCTGGCCGCGAAACGCCTGGACCTGCTGGTCGCCAATGATGTCAGTCGCTCCGATAGCGGCTTCGGTACAGAAACAAATAAAGTATTACTCATTCACGCGAATGGAGTAATAGAAGACTTGCCTGTAATGCCCAAAACAGGCGTTGCGGCAGCCATTTGGGATCGGATCGTACCCATACTGGGTACGGGATAAGTTGGGAGGTTGTGGCGCTGTGATGGGAAATTTTGTATTAGAGTTATTGAGTACGATGAGTACGCAGGAGGCATCCACCATGGATCGTGCTGCTAGCGCTGGTTTTGAAGGCATCGCTCAGATGCTGCTCGAACAAAAAAAATTAATGGACGCTTTAGAGTCTGAAAACCGCGAGTTGCGTCGCCAACTCGCCGATCTGAGACGCGGTGTGGGTATTGCAGTCGTGATCGAAGGCAAAACGGTGCTGCTATCTACGGACTCCGGTAGTCCCATTCCGATGAACCCGCAGACGCAGGCTGCATTGCAAAGCCTGCAAAATCTACAGAACGCTCAGGCTAACGGTTCGCAAAGCAATGGCTATAGCCAGAATAACGGTAACGGTCGCCCGACCGGCGCACAGCAGACCGTGAACCTGAACGGTGAGAAACGGGAAAACAACAACGCCCGCAATCCCCTCGCCGACAGCTTCGTTTTGTAAATAGTCGATAGATATACCAACGCGCAAGGAGATAGTAGTAGCACGTCAGCTACTACTATCTCCTTGCGCGTTGGTATATCTATCGACTAAATCAAATTTACGGTACCTCTTGTATCTTCTCATCAATACTGGTATTATCAAGCCAATGTACGCATCTGTTTAAAATTTGATGCAAAAGCGGCTTTCCTTGCTCTTTATGAGAGGGAAAGCGCGTAAACTTGTCATGAGGTACAATATACAGGAGGTTTTCAGAATGATTTGCCCCAATTGTAAAGGCCAGGTAGCCGATGGCGTCAAGTTCTGCGGTACGTGCGGCGCACCTATGCCAACCGCGCAGACCCCGCCCCCACCATCGCAGCCGCAACCGCAGAGTCAATATGGAGCGCCCCAGGGAGCGTATGTACCGCCCAACCAGTTTGAAGAGTATACCAATAGTATGTTCGGCAACGCAGTGCCAAAAGCGGAAATCCATAATCCCGAAGGTCCGCTCAGACTGGCCGATATGACCATCTCGATTGACGGCGAACTGGTGCCGGTGGTAGATATCATGCTTGGCAACCAGCTTTCCGTTTACTTCGAGCATCACATTTTGCTCTGGAAGCATCCGGGAGTACAGATTGGCTTCAAAAAGTTGCAGGGATTGGGCAAACGCTTCTTCGCGGGCATGCAAATTTTCATCACGGAGGCACATGGGCCGGGGAACATCTCCTTCTCACGCGACTCCGTGGGGCAAATCGTCGCCTTGCGTCTGCAACATGGTCAGACGGTGGAGGTACGCGAGCATCAATTCCTGGTCGCGACGGGGAATGTTGACTACAACTTCCGCTCAGTACAGGGTATTGCCAACCTGCTCTTCAGCCGCACGGGTCTGTTTATTGACCAGTTCACCGCCGTCAATGGCGAGGGCATGGTGTTGTTGCATGGTTATGGCAACGTCTTTGAAAAGATGCTGGCACCGGGCGAGGCGCTGGACGTGGAGCCCGGCGCATGGCTGTGGAAAGACCCGTCGGTGCAAATGGAGCCAACGACGGTGATTGGCTCACAGCGCAGCGGAGGCGGCATCTTTGGTGCCATTGGCGGCTTTATGGCGGGTTCATCCATTATCATGAACCGCTTTATTGGGCCAGGCCGCGTTGGCATCCAGTCCATGAGCTACCATCCACCGACACCCGAAGGCACACAACAGGCCGGTGGACAAAGCAATGTGAATCTCGGTCAGTTCTTCGGCTCGTAATTCCTGAAAGCGAAACAGCCATAAAAATAGCAGGCACCAGGGGTATCAAACCCTGGTGCCTGCTATTTTTATGGCTGTTTCGCTTTGTTCTCTTTATCTTTGTTGATGCGCAGAATTTTGAGCATGTATTGCTCGGAGTTCAGGTAGTAAGGATTGCGCCGGATGAATTTGCCAACGACGGCGATAGGATGCAGTTTGAGCATTTCGACGACGAGACTGGGCAGCAGTTTGGAGTAGTCGTAGTGCATGAGAGCAATAATGGGGGCGTTCTGAAAGGTAAAGACAGCATCGGAGGCCGCCTCGTATTTGAGCAACATTTCGGGGGTAGCGATATCTTTGCTCAACCATGTCATGTCTATGGAGATACGTACTGCTTTCCAGCTTTCGCGCAAGGCTTGAGCGATAAAGGTTTGATGGGATGACAGCAAGAAATAGGGATCGAAGCGCTTGCCATTCGCAAGAAACTGCTCTCGCTCTTCTACCAAAACTAATTGACCTGACTCAAGCATGCTCTCTACATCTATCTGCAACTTGACCAGTTCATCGCGCATCTCTTTTACCTGTGCGGGCGCCGCGGCAAACATGCATTTTTCCTGGGCCATCAGACCCACCCGAATTAAGCGTGCAGTGACGCCGGGAATCTCGGTTACCTTACTATACAACTGGCAGATGTGTGAGCCAGGAGGAATCCGTTCAGACCTACCTTCAACGCTAAGATCCATATCAACCTCCGCTAGTTATTATTAGCCCTGGATATATTGCGTCTCTGATGAAAGCGAGCAGCGCTATTGCCCATAAAAATAATCAGTAGCCCCAGACCACCAAAGATAAAGACGCCAGAGAGAAAAGCAAAGAGCATTGTCCAGAGAATTTGTGACAGGGAATAGGATAACGCAGCGGCAAAGGGAGCCGTCAAGAGTGATACCGTCACAGGTATCAGCAGAGTCCATCCCAGAATGACGCGCAGACCCTGTTTGAACGTCAGTGGCTCCGTCCCGCTATAAGGGAAGAGGATACGCCGGAACAGCTTGTACCGCGGTGTACTGTAGCGCCGTGCATCCATGTCGGCATTTCGCATATGGCTATTTCAGTCCTTCCTTGGGCTGGTCTTCTAACCAGTGTTGCAAGATATCGTCCGCGTGATACAGGATATTTACCTCGTTCTGATAGGTCAACCGGCGGCATGCTTCCGCCAGAGGAAACCATTCCACGCGATCATACTCCGCATCATGGAGTGAGAAATCGCCGCCAATGGCCTCCAACAAAAAATGTCGCACCTGCTTCTGATAGCGAATCTGGTCGCGCACGAAGGAGTACGAAATACTGCCAATGTATGAAATTAAACGGACGGCTAACCCTGTTTCCTCTTGCACCTCACGTAGTGCGACCTGTTCAACCGTCTCTCCCGCCCGGGGCGTCCCCTTTGGCAAGGTCCAAATGCCGGAATGGCTACGTCCCACCAGTGCGATTTCCACTGAAGGGTGTCGTGCGGGGTCGGGCTGTTCCCAGGTCGCCAGATGTTCTGCATATCCTTGATGCACTAAATGCATCAGATGCTGTTCAGAAGAGCGCACGGAACCGGGGCGAAAAACCACCCCACCAGCCGAATAAGCTCGCATTGTTCGATACCGCTCCATGTTTCCCGTTTTACCCTCTCTATATACGCCACCACAGGTGTATTGCTACCGGTTCAGGGGTCCTGAGTATTTTATAGTTTCTATTACCGTAAGACATATGCTATCACAACCCCTCCAACCAACCATGTTTATACACTATACAACATCAAGATACAAAAGTGCGAACCGATGTGCATTTACGCCTATGAATATAGTGTGATGGCGCATCTTCCAGAAAAGAATGTGGCGCGACTCCGGTCGCGCCGTACATGAATGTTATCTGCTTGTATGGATTGCAGTATAGCGAATGTGGTGGAGGGTGTCAAGATTACGAGAAATCCGAAAAAGATTATGCTCTATTTTCTTCAAAAGTATGTTATAATGCTGTGCAATACATTGGGAGATGGAATAGATGGGTACAATTTATAATATTTACTGTGATGAAAGCTCTCATTTACAGCATGACAGGCAACCAGTCATGGTTTTAGGGGCTATATGGTGTCCACTCGAAAAAGCTCAGGAGATTGCAGTACGCATTCATGAAATTAAACAAAAGCATGGTTTGGCTCCCTCTTTTGAAATTAAATGGTCTAAAGTTTCGCCAGCAAAACAAGCATTTTATATGGATTTAGTTGATTACTTTTTCGACGACGACGATTTGCATTTCCGTGCATGGGTAGTTGCTAACAAATCAAAGTTGCACCACCAGGATTTTGATCAGGACCATGATACATGGTATTATAAAATGTACTTTGAAATGCTGAAAGTTTTGCTCTCTCCTGGCTCTGAATATAGAATTTACCTTGACATCAAAGATACTTGCAGTAAATCAAAAATTGCGCAGTTACACGAGGTTCTTTGCAACAATATGTACGATTTTGAGCGTAAAATCATTACCAGAATTCAGACTATACGCTCCCACGAAGTCCAACAGTTACAACTAGCTGATTTATTGATAGGAACTGTCGCTTATGCAAATAAGGCTCTTAACGCAAATTCAGCTAAATTAGCCCTCGTCGAAAGAATGCGTCAGCGTTCTCACTATGGCCTTACTAAAACAACTTTGCTCCGTGAGGATAAAGTTAATATCTTCAGATGGGAAGCGAGATAAATTTGTTATGGGTAGTAGTGAGGAGTTGCTTCCACCACTTATTTGTATGGAAGACTATGAACATAGTTGGAACCGGTATCTAAACGTACTTTATTATTTCTTCTGTCAGGATTTTGTCACTTCAAAACCCTTCTTTGAAGGGAAACGCTTTGCCTTAAAAAGGCATCCCATGATAAAGAATAAAGAAGCCACATTTTGGCATATTATTAGCGAGGGCCAGGTAGAAGATGAGCGTTTGTTAGATTTACGTCGTTGCGAACGTATTTGTTGGCCCCGGCCAATTATTGAAGCTGTCACAAACGGTAGAATAAAGGTGAAATGGTGGAAAAATAAAAGAGGTACAGAGGAAAGAATACTGATTGCGTTGGAGGATTTTAGCTATCTGGTCGTTTTGGCTGATCGTGGAGAATATATTATGCTATGGACAGCTTACTGTGTAAAAACCGGACATTACAGAGAAAAATTACGTAAAGAATACGAAGCCTATGTAAGCCAAAAAGGCTAGTGCCGCCCTTTCGGACGGCACCGTTACTCCTTCCACACATGGTAGATGAGCTGTATTTACATAGGGATTATACACGAAATCAGGGCTTTTGTCAAGCACTGTATGCGCATGTATGTACTGACGTTTTGATATAAGCCCTGATTTCGTGTATGTCACTCCTCCAACATCTTCACCAGCTGATTCGCCATCTCCAAAGAATAGTTCTGTCCTCTATCATGCGGGTAAACCTGGAACATATTCGCCAGCCACAAGCCTTTGAGAGGCGTTTCATGGGGCGGAATGTGCTGGCGAAAGTCGGTGGTGACGATAGGCTGGGCGTAGGGAGCGTTGAACAACCAGCTTTCCTGCACCCATGAAGGGTCAAAGTCAAGGCGAATGCGCCGCAGGGCTGGCGTGAATTCGCGCAATAATTCCTCTTTGCTTTTTTTGAACAGTGGGTCGTCCATTGGGCGATAGTTGCCGAGGTAAACGATGTGCCGCCCACCATATTCGGCAGGTGGACGATAGTTGGTATGCTCGAAGAGGCCGGTAAAGGGATAGCCGGGGTCGCACAGGTTGATCCAGTAGCTGTCGGTAAGCTGGCGGTCGAGCGCGAGTATCAGGCATTGCGCACCATATGCCTGACCCCAATCGTATTTAGAGCGGTACTCCTCCGGCAGCGCGGGAATAAGTCGGCAGGTCAGGCGCGTTGGCAGCGTGGAGATAACGCGGTCAAATGTCCATGTTCCCTGACTTGTGCGCACTTGCCAGCGTTCATTCTCAAGTTGCTCGACCTGTTCCACGCGGGTACCGAGCAGGACTTTGCCTCCCATCTTACTGATGCGCTCCACCAGTCGTTCGTAAATCTGCTGGAAGCCACCGCGCAGGTAGCCGAGGCTGCTGGTGCGGTCGTGGAAACGCGCCCACATCCAGGGTAAAGCGATCTGGTCGTACAACGCGCCATACTTGCCGGTCAACATCGGTTCCAATAATATCTGATAGGGGCGTTTGCCAGCCCACTTGCGCAACCATGCCGCCGCGGTCTTGCCCTCCAGGGGATCTGAACGCATCACTTTGAGAAAGGCGATTACCGCGCCCACACGCAAGCGTTCGTAGAAACGTAGAGGCGAGTATTGCAATAGCGAGATAGGGGAATCCAACCGGTGTGTCTTGCCGCCGCTCAGGCAGACAGTGGGAGGCTGCGACCACTCAAGGCGGTCGCTCAGACCCAGTTCCTCTATCGTTTGAATGGCGGTCTTATCGGTGCGAAACAGGTGGTGATAGAATTTCTCTAGCCAGACATCCTCGATGCGGAAACCGGACGCCAGTCCGCCCGCCATCTGCTCCTGCTCAAACACCATCACCGATTGTCCCGCCTGCGCGAGTCGGTACGCGGTCATCAACCCCAACGCACCCCCACCAAGTACAGCATATTCCATTATTGTTTCCCGTATAACCTTCAATACATAAAAGATCATTAAGATGCTGGCGTGGACATGGCAGATGACAAAACATTTGCTTGCCACCTGCCATGTCACACTAACGTCCCATACCCACACTCAATCTACTGGCTCAGAATTCGTCTGGCCTCTTCCTCTGTTTCTGCGTTGAGAAGCTGGAGTATCATATCTTGTAAGACATCCGGCCTGTCAATTGCATTCCCTCGCTCTTTTGCCAGCTCTATACTGTTTGGGAAATTCTTTCGTACAAGAGAAACGAGCATCTGACGTTGCAGGCGTAATCCTTTTCGCAAGCCTTGTTGGATCCCCTTTTGCAACCCTATTTGTTCCCCCTTTTGCAGTCCCTTTTGTTCCCCTATTTGTTCCCCCTTTTGCAGTCCCTTTTGTTCCCCTATTTGTTCCCCCTTTTGCAGTCCCTTTTGTTCCCCTATTTGTTCCCCCTTTTGCAGTCCCTTTTGTTCCCCTATTTGTAACCCTTCTTGTAAAATCTCCTAGTAGGCCCAGGAGTCCTTTAATGCGTCCTCGAACATGCGAAATCTCCTTTTCAACCAGTGCCGGTCAGCTTGGTGCTGGTATCCCATTTTCCTGCCATAGAGAGTTTGTATACTCCTGCCTACAATAAAGTGTAACATAGCAATTACCCCCTGTCGAGAGACATGTGGCTGCCAATGTTACCTGAGTTGGAAGTGGTGTATGGAAACGACACACTATTCGAGAAAGAGTGTATTGCCCAGGCATACCACCTCCTACTTTATAGATACCTATGCTGGCGGAAAAAACGGAAACGATTCGCCTGAAAGCACAAAAATTCATAGTAATCGCAACCCACCTGTGGACGAGAAACTCGTCCACAGGTGGGTTGCGACCTGTCCTTGCTCTTTACTCCTTCCTTAATTCTCGCAATACTTTCTGGTAGCGAATGTCACTCTTGTTGGAACGGTGCATCCCGGCCCGTTCACAGAGACGGGTCGCACCTGAGACATTCTCTGAATCGACGGTCAGACCACATTTGAGGATGTCGCGCTGGTAGAACTCCCTGAAGGCATGATGGAGCAAGGCCATCGCCAGACCGCGTTTGCGCCAATTTGGACGTATCGCCAGTTCATCAATCCAGCCAATGTGCGCAGTTTCACCTACATCGTGACGACAAAGTGCAGCACCGACTATCTCATTACCATCCATTGCAAGGAACCAGAGCGATGGGTCAAAATCGCTGGTTGCGATGCCATAGCGTTCCCACTCCTCAAAAGTTCCTTCTTCATAGCCCCAGCTATCGCGAAACCCTTCATCCATTGCTTCGTAGGTAGCGCGATTATCCAGACCAGGGACAAAGGTACGGACACTGATACCATCGGGCCACACAGGCAATGGCGGAGGCGCATCCATCTCTAGCTCCATACGCCAGTAGTAGCGAAGGGGCTGGTAGCCTTCTTGCACCAGTAGTTGCTGCGCCGCCTCGTCGGCAGTTTCAGTCCAACTAGTAAGCGTTACTCCCACATCCGTCGCTACCTCTTGCATGAGTTCGCGAGCGCGGGTCTCGGCGGCGTGTAGCAGAAATGTTGTCAGGCCGAGACCGCGATACGTGGGCAAAATGCGCGGTGAACCGTACATTTGCAGCGGCGTTAGCTCAGGTCGCCACAACGTCACATAGCCCACTGCTGTACCATCGGACGCGAAAACTCCCCACGAATCTTTCTCAAGCTCGAAATGCGGCGATTGCCAGACTGTGAGTATCCATTCCGCCATCGAGTCCACAGTGGATTCCGTGACACCAAACAAAGCCGTTTCGCGTGCGATAAAGATTGCCGCGATGGAGCGGATGTCCTCCATTGTGGCGGGACGTACTGTAAATCCTGCGGGTAATGTTGTAGACATGTGATTTCCTTTCCGGGCGCGATCAATCGGCCCCTACTACTTTGCCAACGTTCATGTGACTGGTGATGCTCCAGCAGTGACGAGAGATTCTTCGCTGCACTCAGAATGACAGGCCGGAGGCTGTCATTCTGAGTGCAGCGAAGAATCTCCGGGACCAGTGAGCTGTGCGCATCTGCCGGTGTCCCTTGCTGGGGCATCACCAGTCACATGAACGTTGACAAACTACTACATTGGGCGCGATAAATCGGGTCCCTACATTCGTGGCGTGCAATATATGCCAGGGCAGCAATAGAGATGGGAAAGGACACAAAAAAGCCGTGGGCATGTGTTGCACGCCACACGGCTCTCCCTTATGGGGAATCAAAAAGGCCGTGGGCGTTGCAATACAATCACCCACGGCCTGCCGTTGCTGTCATTTTCGCGTTACTCAGCGTTACGTAACGCTACGTTCGCTCAGAAGCCTCCTGAAAAAGGGCAGAATCCACCAATGGGCGACTGTGCCACGGGATGTGATGCCCACAGGTGCGCGTGCGGAAGCCGCGTTTGCGCACAAACTTCATCAGGATTGCCATACGAGCGAACTACTTTCTTTCTCTTTTCAGAGAAACCTCAATCGATGTGTGCCATTATTAGCACAACGGAAGTGTAACATAGCTGTAATAAAAGAGTCAAACCAATTATTACTTTTTCGGCTCCGGTTTTTTTCTTGCCCGGCGTTTTGGCTGTTTTTGTGCTGCTTGCTCTCCAGCAAGGAGAGCTTCATATTTTTTCTGTATCTTTGGGTCAACAAAAACAAGGTCTTCAGCTTCCCAGGTAAATTTGTCCAGACGCACGCCTGTATTTTTCTCTTCAGTACCGTCCTCTGCTACTTCGACAATATCATCAGATGTTTCGCCGTCTTTTTCCTCCTCTGCCATAGTCTTGCACCTCTTTTTAATAAAAATATTTGCGGGGCAGGTATGGACTGCCACATGGCCTATTGTTCCTGCACCTGTACAGAGACCGCACCCTTGCCCAGTACCTCTTCAAGTTTGGCGTGTACATCCGGCGAATAGTGCATGGTATTGTTGGAGGGTGTGAGCAGCACCTGCCATTCACCGTTGACGACCATGATGTCGTAGTGGTCACGGCCCGCACGGTCGCGCACACAGTTATAAACGTCCTGCACTTTCATAATATCGTCGGAGACGGACTTTTCGTCGGAGCCTGTTACCTGAATAGTGAGCCAGAGGTGATACTGTTTGCGGTTCATCTCCTGTTCCATCGTCTCCAAAAGCAGCGGTTCGACGCTATCACAGAGAATATTCGGCTCATCGTTGCGCATCTGCACTTCGCCGCGAATTATGACGACAGCCTCTTCCACCCATAGTTCTGAGGTTTGTTCATAGAGTTTGGGGAAGACGGTCACGTTGATGGAACCGTACATATCTTCCAGTTTGATGACGCACATCAAATCGCCTTTTTTCGTGGTGAGGCGCTTCGTTTCAGTAATTGTGCCGCAGAGTGCAACTTTCTGTTTCGCCAGTTCCTCGGTAATACGGCTGGTATCGTGCGTGACACGATCCTTCATCACATCAATGAGATAGGCCAGGGGATGTTTGGAGATGTAGAGGCCAATCAGTTCCTTCTCCCAATTAAGCAACTGCTTACGCGAAATCTCCTCAATATCCGTTTTGAGCATAAATTCAAAGGCGCTCTCCGTCTCTTCCATTTCGCCGAAGAGGCTCAGCAGGCCGCGCTCCAGCGAAGTGCGCTGGTTTTTGCCCCATTTCATGGCGGTCTCGACGGAGGCCAGCAGGTGATGGCGTTTACCAAGCGAGTCCATACCACCGACCTTGATGAGTGTTTCGATGGCACCTTTGCTGACCTGTTTGGGATCAACTCGCGTACAGAAGTCCGCCAGAGACTTGAAAGGGCCGCCTTCGTGACGCGCACGCACGATTTCGCCAATCGGGCCTTCGCCGATACCCTTAATGGCAAGCAGACCAAAGCGCACGCCATCATTCTCAACGGTAAACCCCCGGTCACTCTTGTTGACATCAGGGCCAAAGACTTCGACGTTCATGCGTTTGCACTCGGCAATGGCGTTGGCTATCTTCTTCGCGTCCGCCGCCTCGGTTGTCATCGTAGCCGCCATGAATTCAGCCGTGTAGTTCGCTTTCAGATAGGCGGTGTAAAAGGCAACGACGGCATAGCTGGCGGCGTGCGCTTTGTTGAAGCCGTAGCCACCGAATGGTTCAATCTGGGTAAAGAGTTCTTCGGCTACTTCTTTCTTGACCCCATTTTTTACGCAGCCATCTACGAAATTGCCCCTGTAGCCCTCGACCTCAGAAACGATCTTCTTACTGAGTACTTTACGGAATTTGTTAGCCTTCCCCCATGAGAAGTCCGCGAGGCCAACAGCGATGAATAGCACCTGATCCTGGTACACAATCACGCCGTAGGACTCTTTCAGCCATTCTTCAAGGCGCGGGTCGAGGTAGTGTACTTTTTTACGTCCATGCTTGGCATCAATGAAACCGGGGATACTATCCATTGGGCCGGGACGATAGAGCGCGATCATCGCCATCACGTCCTCGATACAGGTCGGCTTGAGTTGTTTGATGTACTCCGTCATCTTCGCGCCCTCAAGCTGGAAGACACCGGTGGTTTCGCCGCTTGCCAACAAATCGAAGGACTTCTGCCGTTTTTCGTTCTGCACATCATCGCAGGGAACTGGATCGAGTGGAACCTTTTCCAGTACAACATCCTCGCCCCGTGAAGCCTTGATGAATTTGACTGCATTATCGAGGATGGTTAGATTGGAAAGTCCCAGGAAGTCGAACTTGATCAGGCCAAGCTCTTCGAGGTGTGCCTGTTCAAATTGCGTAATGCGCCCTTTCTTCGGGTCTTTGGTATCGCGCAGTTGCAGCGGCACAAAATGCTCAAGCGGTTCGTTGGCAACAATGACACCTGCGGCGTGGACGCCTGTTGTGCGTACCGAACCTTCCAACTTCAATGCTTGATCGAGCAACTCCTGCGCCTCTTTGCTCTCGCGGTACAGGTCGCTCAGTTCTTTCACCGAGTCGAGCGAACCTTGCAGTGTCACTTTTGGGCCGGTGGGAATGAGGCGCGTGATGCGGTCGCCGATATCCTGCCGCGCCATGACACGCGCCACGTCCTTTACCGATGCTTTGGCCGCCATTGTGTTGAACGTGACCATCTGGCCTACGCAGTCTTCGCCGTACTTGTGGGCGACATATTCAATCACTTCTTCACGGCGGTCGTCGGGAAAGTCCATGTCTATATCGGGCATGTCGGCACGCTCGGTATTGAAGAAGCGTTCAAAGGGCAGTTGATAACGAATGGGGTCAACATTGGTGATGCCAAGCGTGTAGGCCATCAGGCTGCCGGCTGCCGAACCACGCGCCGAGCAGCGAATGCCGTGCGAGCGTGCGTAGTTGACGAAATCCCACTCGATTAAAAAATAAGGGACGAAGCCTTTCTGCGCGATCATGTCAATCTCATAGTCGAGTTGCCGGTCAATCGCCTCGTTCATCTCGCCAAAACGTTCTTTGACACCTTCTAAACAGAGGTCCTTCAAGTAGTCTCTCTGTGAGGCATACTGTGGCGGAATGGTAAAATTGGGCAATTGCGCTTTATGCGCCAATGGGTCAACGCTGCACTGCTCGGCGATGCGCACGCTATTGAGCAGCGCATCGGGCAGGTCGGGAAAGAGGCTTGCCATTTCGTCCGGGCTTTTGAGATAGTATTCGTGGCTGTCGAACTTCATACGTTTGGGCGAATCGAGCTGCTTGCCCGTCTGTACGCAAAGCAACACGTCGTGTGAACCAGCATCATGGGCATCCACGTAGTGCAGGTCATTGGTCACGACCATTGGTATGTGCAGGTCTTTGTGCATACGGTAAAGCAACTGGTTGAGTTGGCCTTGCGGAGACGGTTGCCCTTCATCGAAAATGCCGTGATGCTCTTGAATTTCGAGATAGAAGTTTTCCGGCCCAAAAACATCCTGATACCAGCGTGCCGTTTTGTATGCCTCGTCTACCTGTTCTTTGAGCAACATCTTGGGAATCTCGCCGGAGAGACAGGTCGAGGTAACGATTAAACCTGCTGCATACTGTGCCAGCACTTTCTTATCAATACGCGGTCGCAAGTGATAGCCCTGGGTATTGGCAATAGTGGTCAATTTGAGCAAATTATAGTAGCCGGTGTTATTTTTCGCCAGCAGCAAGAGGTGATGATAATCATCGCTAAAGCGTTTAGAGTGATCCTGCATATCCTCGGTCAGGTAGGCTTCGATGCCAATGATGGGATTAATGCCGCCCGCTTTGCAGGCTTTATAAAATTCGATGGCCCCATACATGGCACCGTGGTCAGTAATCGCCAGGTGGCTCATCCCCAGGGCCTTCGCCTGCTGTACCAGTTTCTTCGTGCGGCTAAAGCCATCCAATAAGGAATATTCGGTATGGACGTGCAGGTGAGCAAAATCAGCGGTCATGCTTCGTTCTCCAATTCCAAAGAGTCTTAAATAAATAATATGAACTTATATTCTATTTGTCAAGCAGGCAATGAGGTGTATACTTACAAACATCTACCTTAGTATGACGATTCTGCACGAAGCAATGATACGCAGGTATATGCTAGAGGGACTTTCGGGGCAAAGCCCAAAAATGGTAATATTGTCAGACCCTCTTATAAATATAAGAGGAGGACGGCTATTAGATTGTCCCGGTGGATCATGTCCGCCGCGAGGAAAAGAAGAGGAAACCCGTTATGCAAAAGGCAACGAACACTGACCAGACAACCGAGGCGGTGGTAGAAACCACCCTGAGTGGACAAATGCTGCTGGAGAATCCTCTACTGAACAAAGGGAGTGCATTCTCAGAGGAGGAGCGAACAGAGTTCAACTTGTTAGGTCTCTTACCCCCACACATAGCCAGGATGGAAGAACAGCTTGCCCGCACCTATGAAAATTACAAAGCCAAGGAAAGCGATCTGGAACGCTACATCTATCTGGCGTCCTTGCATGATCGCAATGAAACGCTCTTTTTCCGTCTGGTCTACGATCACATCGAGGAGATGGCACCGACTGTGTATACACCCACTGTCGGGCTGGCCTGTCAGCACTACAGTCATATTTATCGTCGCCCACGTGGACTCTACGTGGCCTATCCCTACCGGGACCGGATTGAGGCGGTGCTGCGCAATTCTCCTCTTTCAGAGGTACGGGTGATAGTAGTTACCGATGGGGAACGCATTCTGGGTCTAGGAGACCTGGGAGCAGGGGGGTTGGAGATTCCGGTCGGCAAACTCGCCCTCTATACCCTCTGTGCGGGGATTCACCCTGCCACGACACTACCTATTATCCTGGATGTGGGAACCAATAACCAGGATTTGCTTCACGATCCTCTCTATATGGGCTGGCACCAGCGACGCATACGTGGACAGGAGTATGATGCCTTTATTGAGGCCTTCGTGCAGGCCGTCAAGCGCGTCTTTCCACAAGCATTGCTACAGTGGGAAGATTTTTCCAAGGGCAATGCGCGTCGTTTGCTCGACCGCTACCGCGATCAGCTTTGTACGTTTAATGATGATATTCAAGGCACAGGAGCGGTGACGCTGGCAGGACTGATGGCAGCGGTCAAAGTCTTGAAAGAGCCGCTTAGCAAACAGAGAATCGTCATACTGGGGGCAGGCTCCTCGGCGATTGGTATTGCTGAGCAACTGGCGAAAGCCATGGAGAGTGAAGGTACTTCAGCAGAGGATGCGAGAGCGTCGCTCTGGTTGCTCGATAGCCGGGGGCTGGTACAGACGGGACGCACCGACCTGGAAGAGGAAAAGCGACCTTTTGCTCAACCACATGAGCGGATTGCCCAGTGGCAATTAGCTCAGTCTGGGCGGATCGCGCTCGAAGATGTGGTAGCCAATGTGCATCCCACCGTTCTGATTGGCACATCGGCCCAGCCAGGAGCCTTCACCGAAACCATCGTGCGTGAGATGGCGCGGCATACCGCACGTCCCATCATCTTTCCGCTCTCCAACCCAACATCTAAAAGCGAAGCCCGCCCGGAGGACATCATCGCCTGGACGCAAGGGCAAGCTCTGATAGCCACCGGAAGTCCCTTCGCGCCAGTGAAGTACAATGGACGGACAATCCCCATTGGTCAATGCAACAACATGTTCATTTTCCCTGGTGTGGGCCTGGGAGTCATTGCCGCACAAGCACGCTTTGTTAAGGATGAGATGTTTATCGCGGCAGCTCGTGCCTTGAGCGAATACTCACCGGCAAACAAAGACCCGCGTGCCTCGTTATATCCGGCGGTCGAAGATGTGCGTGAAGAGGCACGCGGTGTGGCTCTGGCAGTAGGGAAAGCGGCGCAGCAGACAGGTGTCGCGGAACAATCCTCCGAAGAGGAGTTAAAGCAACGAATTACGGCAAATATGTGGACGCCACAGTATCCGCGCTTGATGCTCAAGGGGCAATAGCAGTATCGGGTCAACATGAAGCACATTGGCTGAGCATGCATGCTCAGCCAATGTGCTTCATGTTGACCCGATAGTATCGCTTATTTCGCGAGGGAGACAAGGTCGGTTGCGAGATTGGTGGCATTGAAGCTGCCCCAACCGGTCGCCATGTCATAGTTGTTGGTGACGGGATAGGCCCCACCATTGAAGCCAAGCTCGTCGTTGTTCGATGGCGTACTGGAATTGCTGGGCGGCGTGATATCGTGGAAATCGCTGTGGTAGTGAGAACCACTGGCAATTTTGTAGAGGGCGGGGTTCAAGAAACCGACGTTTGCCTTGCCGTGTTGCGCCGCTTCCTGGTTGGTAAGGGCAACTGCCGCGGCCCACATGGGAGCGGCAGCCGAGGTACCGCCAACGGTAATCCAGCCGGGCGCGGTGCTACAATTTGAGCCAACCGTGCAGTAGACGGGATAGCCAGTAGCAGGGTCGGCGTTCAACGAGACATCGGGCGTCTCGCGCATGCCATTGGAGTAGGAATTCTGCACACCGGGTCCGCTCTGCCAGCTCGGCTGTTTCCAATACTGGCTAAGGCCACCACCGCCCGCGCCGCCAAAAATGCCACTGTTCCAGACATGCTCGGATGCGTAGGTGTTATTGCCGTTCAGAGTGAGCGTGGTGCCGCCGACGCCAGTCACATAGGGCTGAGCAGCGGGATCTTCGGCGTTCAGCGCGAAATTGAAACTGCCGCCTTGCAACTGGAAACAGGTCTCACTACCGCTATCGCCTGCCGCGACGAGAATGCTCTGGCCTTGCGCGGCGGCTTCCTGGAAGTACTTGTTCTCCTGCTGCACTTCGGCCTGGCCCATGTTGCTCTCGCAATCGCCCCAACTGACGCTGACGACGGGTGTGCGGTCGCTGACAATGCGGGCGAATTCGTCATTGTAGCCCTGCGTGGTGTTGGGCGCTTCATACACAACCAACTTCGACAATTTGGGAGCCATACTGAGAATGGTCTGCATGTCCAGTTCAACTTCAATCGCGCCCGCTCCGGGCTGACCGTTGAAGCCGTCGAGTAGGACGTTGCTGATGGGAACGCTGCCGCCGCCGAAGCACTGTGCATATGCGTTCACGTCGCTGGCGGAGTAGCCGTCGAGTTCGAAGACGCCGACGGTCTGTCCCTGTCCTTGCAGCCCGGCATTATGCAGACCATTATAGTTATAGGCCGTGGATAACTGGCTTGGAATGTAGGCGCTGCTGCTGGCCGAGGGACAACTGCTGGCCGCGTTGGGTGTTATCGCGGGAGCAGATTTTGCGGGAACGGGCGGATGCGAGAACTGATTGGCGTTGTCCAGTCCACCGATGTACGTGACAGTGGAGGCGAGATAGGCTGGTAACGTGGGAACATTCGCGTTGGCGAAGAAGTTGCGTCCAGCGGGGCTGCGATAGGCATGAATCGTGACGCCAAAGACCTTTTCCGCCAGTGATTCTGGGCCGCTGAAGTCTATCAGCAGGTGGCTGGGATAGGTCTGAGTGATGGTGAAGCCCTGCTGCGTCAGGTAGTTCTCGACTGCCTGTTGTTGCGCGGCGGTAGGGCCAAACTGCTGCGCGAACTCAGCCACCGAGAGATACTGATGATACTGCGGTGAAGAGGGATCGTACAGGTTGTGCAATAAGGCGTCTAACTGACCCTGATTGCGCATGGCAAGACCGACGCTCATCTGCAAGGTGCGATTCGCCGCATCGCTGCCAAGCGAACGACTGACACGAACTAATGGAGATAGGCTGCCAACGCCGGTTGGCGCGTTCGCCCCTTCCGCTCGTGCGGAATGCCCGTAGTGGGCGGGGATCACAAAGGTACCGAGGAGTAGGATGGCAACGAGACCGAGAAAAAGTATGATTTTCTGGCGCATAATATCCTCCTGATGATGAAATAAAGGATTGCTCCGTCTGCTTGAAAAGAACGATGGGGAGGATGTGTTTCGTGTAGGATCAGTTCGCTTGAAATTCCCCGAAACAGAGATATCGCGTAATGTACAGTGCATTTGTTCTATGGTATACTGCTACAAAGGCGATGCTGCCTTGTATGAAATAATAAGCGGATAAGGTATAGAAGATATGGCTGAACGGTATACAGCAGAGGAGTTCCTGCATGAAGCGCGAGAAGGTTTGCGTGACATTGGCTATCAGGATGAACTGCTGCGCTCAACATATCAATTCGCCGACATGTTCGCTCGCAATTCGCCACTCCGAACCATCGCGTTAGCCGGTTTTGCCCAAGAGCCACCATCCTACCGCAATGCTTGCATTGGCATTGCCGTACCATCTCATCAAGGGTCCGCAGCTATTGCGGAATATAAGGCTCTGGGCGCACCACAGATTCTTGCACTCCATCCCACGGACAAGAAAATCTTCCGCTGGAAAATACTCGCTCAAGGCCAACCTGAACTGCTAGAGACGATTGAGGCAACTTATTTACGTAACGCGATTCAGGCCCATCGTGCCGAGTGGAATCCAGAACACATTCTACGAGCAAAATCCATTCGTTTTTCTGGCGAAACGGTACAGTTGGATTTCTATGATACGGGACTCATTCCGGCGCTCGAAACACATGTTTATGACAAACTGGATAGGCTTCTGAGAGACACACTGGCAATATGTAAGGCGATGTATCAAGAACATCACAACATAGAACCGGACTACAAAGCTGTATTCCGCCTCATCTTTCGACTTGTTGCCGCAAAACTTCTTGGAGACAGACAATATCCCGGCAACTGGCTCAGTAATAATACACAGGAAGTGATTGCTTCTGTGGAAAATTTTTACTTTCAGCATCTGCCACAGGAAGTGGTACTACACGATGAGCGTGTACAAAATAGAGCGTGGGAAAATATCCGTACAGCGTTTTCTTTTCAAAATCTCTCAGTTGAAGCTCTTGCTTCCATCTACGAAAATACGCTTGTCACACCGGAGACGCGAAAAGCATTGGGAACCCATGCAACAAATCACTTGATCGCGGAGTATGTTGTACAACAATTGCCTTTCGAGGATATAGCATTAGAAGAAAGACGTGTTTTCGAGCCATTTTCAGGACACGCTCCCTTTTTAGTTGCGTCACTTGAGCGCCTCCGTTCTTTGCTTCCACCCGCTATGCCAACTGACTTGAGACACAATTATTTCGTACAAATGCTATCAGGGATGGATTACGATGCTTTTGCATGTGAAGTAGCCTGGTACTCACTGATTCTCACCGATTATCCGAACCCCAACGGATGGCGCATTGAGAACACCAATACCTTTGAGAACATTTCCGCGTTCGATGCTGCATTGAAACAAGCCTGCATCGTTTTGTGCAACCCGCCATATGAAGATATAACTTTTAAGGACAGGAAGGCATATCGTTCTACCCTTACAACCAACAAAGCCGTTGAAGCTTTACGCAGAGTATTGCTTCATCGTCCAAAAATGCTGGGATTTGTGCTACCGCGCAAATTTATTGATGGGCAACTATTCCGCGAAGCTCGTAAAACAATCGCCGAATCGTATAACACTGTTTCGCTTGTCTCACTTCCTGATAGTGTCTTTAATTTTTCCGATGCTGAAACGGTTCTGCTCCTTGCTCACGGAGAACGCACTGCTCAACCCGCGTGGAGTTCAGCATTTGTTAGCAAAGATGAGCTACAACAATTTCTTTATACAGGTAAAGCAACATGGCAAACTGAAGCCCCGGCAAGTTTCGTACAACAGCAACTTGTATCAGCTAACATTAGTCTATGGTATAATCCCCTGCAACAAATTTGGGATACTTTGTCAGATTTGCCACGATTAGGAAGTGTAGCAGAGGCTCATTTAGGTATCCAATATAACATTCCTTTCAATGAAAATAAATCTGACCTTGTTTCCGATACACCAAGACCTAGCTTTGCCCCAGGGTTAGCGCGTGTCACAGAGAGTTTTGAACCATATGCAACCAAAAATTTTGTGTATCTCAATACGGATAAAAACATGCAGCTCTATGAGGCATACAAACTCCCCTGGGAAAAACCCAAGCTGATCGTGAACGCTGCACGTTTAAGTAGAGGCCCCTGGACAATAGCAGCTACTATTGATGAGCAGGGGCTAGTATGCTATCAGAATTTTCACGGTATCTGGCCTACTGGTAATGTGCCATTAGAAGTCATAGCAGCAGTATTAAATGGACCAATTGCCAACGCTTTTCTCAGTTCGCAAAGCGGTAAGCGTCATAACCAACTAAAAACAATCAACCGGATTCCCATTCCCAGGCTCAATCCTTCACAAACACATCTCATTGTCTCGCTGGTAAGGGATTACATGAGCTTTCGCGAAAAATGGAGATTGCAACCGGAGGAAGCAGAATATTATGGCAAGCGCTGCCGGGGAATTATGCGCAGATTAGATGGAGAAATACTGACCGCATATAACCTGCCCTTGCATCTTGAGCGTGAACTGGTCAAATATTTTGACGGTGTAAAGAGACCAGGACCAGTTTTGCTGAAACAGGTTGATTTATCGCCAACTAAACGGTTTTATACTGCTATTATCAGGGTAGAAAAGGTGAGGGGGGAAGATGACAACAAAGTAGTGGACGCGGTAATAACAAGTTGGGATCCTTATCAAACCGTACATCTTCCAGTGTCCATCATCCCAGACCATCTACAAAAAAAATTAGAGCCAGACACGTTTTTACTTGCCAGCGTAAATATTGGGGCAAGACAAGCTAAAGATCTTTTTTTTGAAGACATTGAATTAGCTCCGGAGCCAAAAATAAGAGAATATGATTGAATTGCCTGAACTAATCATTTTGGATGTTGGGCATGGGAATTGCGCAATTCTAAGAGATACTGAGACAGTAACCATTATTGATTGTCCACCTACATCTACGCTACTTGATACACTTGCATATTTAGACATTGATAATATTCATCAAGTGCTTATTTCTCATGCGGACTACGATCATGCAGGTGGATTACCTGTTCTCCTGCGGAAGATTGCTGTTCAAAATGTGTATATCAATCCAGATGCAAACAAAAAAAACATAATATGGAGAGAAATTCGTGTTGCTTTAGAGCTAGCCCACGAAAAGGGAACGCTCGTCCATCCTTCGTTAACAAGTAACCTATCCAAAAAGATCTCATCAGGCCAAGTAGAAATAGAAATTCTAGCCCCTTCTTTAGGAGTAGCTCTCGGCGGCTCCGGTGGACAAGATTTAGAAGGCCGCAAACTTACATCAAATGCTATGTCTGTTGTGATTGGGTTAATTCATGATACCCATAGAATCGCGCTTTTGCCGGGTGATATGGATGAAGTTGGATTGGATAATCTTTTGAGAAAACACGCACAAATCGAGGCACAGATTCTCGTTTTTCCACATCATGGCGGAAATCCTGGTACTACAAATGGGCGGCTATTCGCACAAAAACTATGCACTGCTGTTCACCCTCGTCTGGTTGTATTTTCTCACGGGCGGAATCATCTCCTTAATCCTCGCAAGGATATCATGCAAGGCGTCAACATGGCAGTCCCTCATGCACATGTTATGTGTACGCAATTATCATGTCACTGCGCTATTGCCTTGCCAACTTCTGAACTCACACATCTCGCCAACATCCCGGCCAGCGGATATACCAACAATAGCTGTTGCGGCGGCACCATTTCCATTACTCTCAATGGAGAACATACCACATATGCACCGTTGCTTGCTTCGCACAGGGCGTTCATTGACAGCAATCTATCTTCGCCTTTGTGTCTGCAATTCGCTTAATTATCAAATAACAGTATGCTTGTCTGTAATTGGCATTGCTGTATAACTACTTGCATCTCAAGAAAAATAAGTGTATCATACATGCCAGTGGGAGCAGAATGTACTCATTCGGGCCGGTAAAGGGGTATTGCTCAGGAAGAGAGCATCAGCGATGGCTGATCACGCAGACCACGTAGGGGAACAAGTAGGGAACTATCGCCTCACGCATTTATGACGTCGGCCCGTAAAACCCCCGTCTTTCAAGCGGGGGATACAAGGGCCTACCTTGTGGGGCGTGATGGGTTGGGATTGCTTGACAGTTGACGCAAGTTGTAGTAAAATACATGCATGGATACAAACACTTACAGAACAACCCGCATATGGGAACGGACACGACAAACGCCGCGTTTCATCCATGCCATGACCGGTGAAACCAGTGTTGCCATTCTCGATCGGTTGGCAAAACAGGAGCTTGAACGCTTACAAAAGGAGCAACGTGAAAAGTTTTAAGTACCGCCTGTACCCAACTGGCAAACAAGCTCGTACCTTGCAGTGGACGCTTGACCGCACACGCGAACTCTACAACGCCGCTTTACAGGAACGCCGTGATGCCTACCGTATGGCACACAAGAGCATCACCTACTACGATCAATCAGTCCAACTACCAGAAATTAAAGCTATCAGGGAAGAATACAAAGATATCCACTCGCAAGTATTGCAAGATGTGCTGCGCCGTGTGGACAAGGCGATGAAAGCCTTCTTTCGGCGCGTGAAATCTGGTGAGACGCCAGGATACCCCCGCTTTCAGGGGCGTGATCGCTATGACAGCTTCACCTACCCGCAAGCTGGCTTTTCCTTGACTCAGGATAGCCGGGTATGTCTCTCCAAAATAGGAAGCATCAAAGTCAGGTTGCATCGTGAAGTACAGGGAACCATCAAAACCTGTACCATCAAACGCGAAGGGACATGCTGGTATGTGGTCTTTGCGTGTGAGGGAGAAGCCGCCCCGTTGCCCGTCTCTGATGAGGCAGTGGGTATTGACCTGGGACTGCTGCACTTTGCTACCCTGTCTACAGGGGAGACGATAGAGAACCCGCGCTATTTCCGCAAGGGGGAAAAGAAGCTGCAAGCCTTACAACAATCGCTTGCCAGAAAGAAGCGCGGTTCCCACCGGCGTCAGAAAGCCGTACAGTCCGTGGCGAAAGCACACCGCAAAGTACGCAACCAACGCGCAGATTTTCTGCATAAAGCGTCAAGGATGTTGGTCAATCAATACGGCGTGATCGTCTTTGAGGAATTGCAACCCGCCAACATGTCGAGACGCGCAAAGCCCAAACAGGATGAGAACGGAACGTATCTCCCCAATGGGGGAAGCGCCAAAAGCGGCTTAAACAAGTCAATTCAGGATGCTGGCTGGGGCCAATTTGTCGGGTACTGTACCTACAAAGCTGAGAACGCTGGTAGGACAGTCGTACAAGTCAACCCCAGATATACCAGTCAGGTGTGCAGCGGTTGTGGCACGATCCGCAAGAAAACGCTTGAAGAGCGGTGGCATAGTTGCGAGTGTGGCACTGAACTAGATCGCGATCACAACGCTGCCATCAACATACTACGGCTGGGAAGAAGCCAACAGCTAGCAATGGCTGTAGAAGCCCCTCGGCTTTAGCCAGGGGTACTTCACACAATGGTCACGCAATTTCATCTCAATGCTTCACAACGTACCGATATTGGCCCTCAACGCAAAACGAACGAAGATCGTATGATAACCATCATTCCCGAAGACACGCAGATACTGGCGCAGAAAGGCGCTCTGTTTGTCGTCGCCGATGGCCTGGGTGGGTATATGCATGGTGATGTCGCCAGCGAAATGGCGGTGAATGCCGTGCGTGACTTCTATTATCAGGATGTCAATACAGACAATGGTGCCTCGTTACAAGCCGCGATGAAGCATGCCAATACGCTTGTCTATCAAGAGAACATGGCGCAATCTATCCAGGACGACGAGAAAATGATGGGAACGACGTGTGTCTCGGTAGTCCTCAACGGCGATACTGTTTACGTGGCAAACGTGGGCGATAGCCGTACCTATATCATACGCGCCGGGCAGGTATTGCAAATATCGCTAGACCATACTCCCCAGGCAGAGCAACTTCGCGCTGGCACAATCACGGAAGAGCAGGCGCAAGCAATGGCCGATAATAAGATTACACGCTGCATTGGAATAGATGCTGATGTGGAAGTAGACCTGTTCAAAGAACCTGTCCAGGAAGACGATATCCTTGTTCTCTGCACTGATGGCCTCAACAAAGCAGTCAGCGATGCCGAGATACGCTCAATTGTCGAGCAATATTCTCCCGCAGAAAGTGTGGACAAACTGGTAGAGCTGGCGAACCAGCAAAGTGGCGCGGATAATGTGACGGCGATTGTTGTGCGCGTGACACTCGCACAACCTGCTGCGGTTTAACAAAGAACCCCCTACAGCTTATGGGACAAGGGAATGCTGAAATGGTTATTCGAGCGATTGTTTTTGATATTGGTGGGGTACTGGAGCTGGATGTGATTGAATTGGTGGATATTGGCCTCGATGCTCGATGGGAGCGGCGCCTGGGTCTGCAACCTGGAGAGTTAGATCAACGCATGGAACCTGTATGGCGGGCGGGCTCTCTGGGTGAGTGTGCTGAAGAGGATGTGCATCAGGAGATGGGCAAACGCCTGGACATGAGCCAGGAGCAGGTAGAGGAGTATATGCATGAGATGTGGGACTGGTACTGTGGTCGTTTGAATGTGCCGATGGCTGACTTCTTTCGCAGTTTGCGCCCACGCTATCAGACGGCCATCCTGAGCAATCGCTTTGTGGGCGCTCGACGCGAAGAGCAGCAACGCTACCAATTTGAGGAGATGTGCGATTTGATCATCTATACCCACGAGGAGGGCATCGCTAAGCCTGACCCACGCGTCTATGCTCTGACCTGCAAGCGTCTTGGCGTACAGCCAACAGAGGTCGTCTTCCTGGACGACCTTGAGGCCAACGTCGTTGCTGCCAGAGAGTTTGGCATCCATGCCGTCCTCTTTCAGGAGACGGCCCAGGCTATCGCCGACATTCAGGCAGTACTATGGCTAATCATGCCTGACAGGTCAACAGCAAAGCCTTCTACTGAAGAATGTAGCCATGAGTCATCCCGGATGACTCATGTATGAGTGAATAAAAGGACAGGGAAGATACGCGCATAGCATATCTTCCCTATCCTGGGGCGGCTATTTTTCGGAGAACGTTGAATGATTATTTACCCTATAATCACATTCGTCAACAACACCTGCCCCATTTCACTACTACCGCTCGGCGGCAATGATTGGATCAACAGCAATCCTGGTTGACCTGGATTACTATTCGTGAACGAAATACTGCCACTAAAATTCCCATTGGCATCAACCGTCAGTATATTGCCGATTCCTATAGCCATAGGAGATAGCGTATGGTCAAACAACGTCGCGGTGGTTTGCCCATCGGTTAATGCACCTGAGCCATGAAGTAGCAGTGGGGAGCTAATGGGCGTTGATAGCAGGGCCTGTTTCAGGGAAATGCCGCTCGTATGGGCTGCTGTCACGAACCAGAGGCCATTGTTTGTCTGTTGGATGAGACGCGACAAAGTGACGTTCACTTCCATTTGCGGGCTTTGTTGAAAGAGGTTGACCTGTGCGGTTGTGCCGTTATTGCTGACAACAGTATCCTGTGAACTGGTGAGCGGCCATTTCAGCATATCTTTTGCCATTTGTTCCGCCGTAGCCAGTGGATTGCTCCAAGGGACTTGTTGACCACTATTGGCTTGTTGCTGCAATTGTTCGGCCTCGCCACGACTGGTCACAGGATAGAGGCTGGGAAAGAGTACTTGCTCGAACGTTCCGTTGTGCCAGCGATACTCACGATAGATATTTTGTTGCATTGGCTGGACGAGCGCGAGTTGTTGCGGCGAAAGGCTGCTATCGAGCGAACTCAGCACAAGTGTGTGGTCCAGGCTGACTTCCACCGTTCCTTGCACCAATCCATGTTGCGAGAACAGCGTTGTAAGTTTTGGTGTATGTTGTCGCATGGAACAGCCAAAGACATAGACAGCGAGTGCATGCTTTGCATCGGTACCTGTCACTGACACCAGAGCCACCGCTTGTTCGCCTGCCAACTGGTTGACCAACTGCACGGCCCCCATCGCCTCTGTCCGAGGTTTCAAATGCACCACCTGTGTATAGTCGGTTGTGCGCAACAGGCCGAGACAATCCGTCGGTACCACAACGGGGGCGGCAGTATGCATGACGGCGATGAAATGGAAGAGTGCAATGAGCAGCAGCAATGAGAAAAGTATGGTCAGAAGCTTTGGCTTCCGTAAACGTTTGCGTCTCGATGCCTCCGGGTTTGAAAGAACAACAGCCCCTGGCTCGTATGTTTTTGTGGTATTGGGCATCTAATAGCCTCCCTCTCTACTCATGAGGTGTGCGTCCATATTTTTACATTGCCAGGGCGACCGCGAGGGTGCGCCCCTACTATTGATGGGTAGAACGAACACGCTAAGAATGTATAGGTAAGGGCGCACCTTTGTGGTCGCCCTGGTACCTACTTTCATTCTACAGAGTGGGGAGAAATGCCCGATATTAAGCGAGGTGACCGCGTTGGATCATCCAGGAGCCATTGTGTAGCTGTATGATGTAATACCCGCTATAGGTTGTTGTCCCAGTTGTGTTTTGCGCCACAAGGGTGATAAATACCTGTACCGTACCATCGGGAAGCTGCGAGGCACTTGTAATGGTAAGTGAGTCTTGAATGGTGTTGGTAAATCCATTGGCGAACTGTGCCTCAGATTGAGGATAACTCAGCCAGAGATTATAGGCGCTTTGATAATCCCTGTTGTTGATATCAGTGTAATACGACTGTGCCGTAGCCTGCGCTTGTTGAACCCCAGAAGGTCCACTGGTAGGAGTAGCAGTGAGAGTGGCCGTGGCCGTAGCACTGGCGGTAGTGCCAGTGATAGAGGGTGTCTGCGGAGTATTCGGGTTACCAAACAACCATGTTGGTTTTAAGAAAAATATCGTAACGGCACTCGCTATTATGAGCAGGGCAAGCAAAAAGAAAACAAAGCCTCCTTTGTTGCGTTTTGCTGGTGGCTGTTCCTGTAGTGGAGGAACATCACCAGCACGCGCAAAATCAGTATATCCTGGTGTGGAAGGTGGGTAATTGAGATTGCCTTGCGGCGGGAACCTCGTATCTTGCATATGCTGAGTAGAATAGTCTACGCTGCCAGGAGGAATATTATTTGGATAGCCAGGGATACCTGGATGCGATACTCTTTCAGTTGGCAGTGGTGAAGGTGTTGGCGTGCCTGGAGCGTATCCCATGGGATACGGGTTGCTGCTACCGGGAGTTGGTGATATCGGCGAATAGCCTGGACTCTGGGGAAAAGGTGTCCGGGGTGGATACTGCGGCAAGCCGGGATCCGATGCGATGGTCGGATCCTCTGAATACGGGTTATCTAAAGCTATTGGCGGTTGTTGCAAGGGTAAGCGAGGATCAGACTTAATTGTCAGATCATCGGAGTGCGGATTATCTAGCGGCGGCAATGCTGGTTGTGTGACAGAGCCGCAGCGGGGGCAAGCCGTACTCCCCGGGGCAAGTTGTAGACCGCATTGACCGCAGAAAAGCATTTGAATGCACCTACCCTTTCACAACGAAAGTATGCTGGATGCTTCCAGTTTACTTCATCGAATAAATGGCCTGTTATCCTTGCAGATTAGGTCGCTCGCTTTTGATCATGCTCCTGGCAGCGATATGCGAGCGTGTTTTTTTCGCCTGATGGTGTTCTACAGGTTTTGTATAGGGAACATCATCTACACCACGAATTGGTGCTGCCGCGTGAAGTGCGACGTTCAACACTTCATCCATACGTTCTACCGGCACGAAACGCAGTGCCTGGATAATCTCCTGCGGCACATCTTCCAGGTCTTTCATATTGCGCTTTGGCAAAATGAACGTCTTGATACCGGCGCGATGGGCTGCCAGCACTTTCTCTTTGACGCCCCCAACAGGCAACACCCGGCCGCGCAGCGTAATTTCACCTGTCATGGCAACTTCGCGATACGTGGCGCGTTTCGTCAACGCTGAAATGATGGCGGTTGCCATCGTAATGCCAGCCGATGGGCCGTCTTTGGGAATCGCACCGGCGGGCAGGTGCAAGTGGATATCGAATTTCTCGTAGAAACGGCTGTCCATCCCAAGCTCTGCGGCGCGAGAGCGGGTATAGGAGAGCGCCGCCTGCGCTGATTCGCGCATCACGTCGCCCAGTTGTCCAGTCAACGTCAGATTGCCTCGGCCATCTATCAGCGTCGCCTCAACCGTTACCAGATCGCCACCAGAGCTTGTCCACGCGACCCCTGTTGCAACTCCTACCTCGTCTTCTTCTTCCGCCAGTCCGTAATAATGTCTCTGTGGGCCGAGATAATCAGGAATTTTATCCGCTGTAACCTTCGTTTTCGTGCGGCGTCCTTCAGCGACTTTTCGCGCTACCTTGCGCATTACCGTCGCTATTTCACGTTCCAGGTTGCGCACGCCCGCTTCAAATGTGTATTCGCGGATAATGCGGTGCAGAGCTTCATCATCAATACTCATGCGCAACTCTTTTAGACCATGTTCTTCCATCTGTTTCGGAATGAGGAACTGCTTCGCAATGTGCAGTTTCTCATCCTCCGTGTAGCCCGGTAGCTCGATCACTTCCAATCGGTCGCGCAACGCAGCAGGTATCGGGTGCAAGACGTTGGCAGTTGTGAGGAAAATGACCTGCGAAAGGTCATACGGAACCTCCAGGTAATGGTCGGAGAAGGCCATGTTCTGCTCAGGATCAAGTACCTCTAGTAAAGCCGCCGATGGGTCGCCACGGAAATCAGCGCCGATTTTGTCAATTTCATCCAGCACAAAGAGCGGATTTGTGGTACCTGCCGTCTTCATTGTCTGAATAATACGTCCCGGCAATGCACCCACATAGGTGCGACGATGCCCGCGAATCTCGGCTTCGTCGTGGATGCCACCCAGCGATAGGCGCACAAACTTGCGATTGAGGGCCTCCGCGATAGAGCGACCGAGGGATGTTTTGCCAACTCCTGGTGGGCCAACAAAGCACAGAATAGGGCTGCGCATAGTATTTGACAACTTGCGTACCGCGATATATTCCAGAATACGCTCTTTCACTTTCTCCAGACCGTAGTGTCTTTTCTCAAGGATGGCAGAAGCTTCCGCAATGTCCAGGCGATCAATGGTCGGCGTATTCCACGGCAAGCTCACCAGCCAATCGAGATACGTGCGTATCACGCCGCCGTCGGGAGCCATTGAAGGCATGGCGTTGAGGCGTTCCAACTCTTTCAGCGCACGTGTCTGGACCTCTTCAGGCATAGTGCCGCTGATAATCTTTTCGCGCAATTCCTGGTTATCGCGCATAGTGGGGTCTGTCTCTCCCAACTCGCGTTGAATGGCCTTGAGTTGCTCTCGCAAGAAGTATTCGCGCTGGCTTTTATCAACTTCCAGCTGCACCTGGCTGTGAATCTGACTCTCTAACTCCAGGATATGCAGTTCTTTCGTCAGAAGAATGCTGACCTTTTTCAGGCGCTCCTCTGTATTGAACGTTTCTAGAACGTCCTGTCGTGCCGCGATAGTTGGTTCGAGGGAAGAGGCAACAAAATCCGCCAGCCATCCCGGTTTATTGATATTCATAGCGGTGATATAGGCTTCGTCGGGTAATGTACTGCTCAGTTTAATGCTTTTTTCGAAGAGCGCCAGGACAGCCCGCATCAAAGCTTCCAGTACCATTGTCAGCTCTTCCTCTTCCTTGACACTTTCGGTGCGCACCCGCATAAAAGGCATGAGTTGCATGTATTCTACGCGGCGCAGCCGTTGTTGTCCACGCACAAGTACACTCGTCGAACCATCGGGCATTTTCAGCATACGCTCGACAACTCCCTCGACGCCGATGCTGTAAATGTCGTCGGGGGTCGGGTCTTCGACATCTTCGTTCAGTTGTGTTACCACAAACATTTTGCGGTCTTTACGCATTGCCTCATCAATGGCCCTTAATGAGTGTTCGTTCGTAATTAACAGGGGAACAATCATATGCGGGAGTAAGACGGTATTGCGCACAGGCAAAACCGGCAACGATAGCGCCTTCTTCACGTTTCTCGCAACTTTTGACCGTTTGCGTTTGTCTGCTATTGCCAGTGCAGAGATATCTTCTTCTGTTATGCTCAATTCGTCTTCCATCTGCTCAACCGCAGCCTCTTCAGCTTCTCTTGCCTCGCTCGCTGCTTTTCTCATGCAAATACAAATCTTCTTTCTCATTTTTCGTGATAGTACATGAATATTCACTCATTATAACGCATGAGAAATGCGGAGGCAACGTATTTCTTAGGTTTCAGCGAAATAGAGCTAGCAGTTCCCGTTCCTCGTTCGTAAGTCGCAACTGAACATTCCTTTGAGTGGGATATATCTCAGCATGTTCCCACAATGGCCCGGTGATGCTTGTGCCAGTGCCAATTTGCACACCGCGCTCCCGCAATGCCAGCAGCAGTTCGCTGGCATGAAACAGGTGAACCGACTCAATTACCCACGGTATGGAGAGGCTTTGTATCACGGTTGCCTCTTTCGAGCCAACAAAAACAAGGTAATAATCGGGTGGTGGATCGGTTTTAATATGTAAAATCCCATCATGACGGGTACGCCACTGCACATCCACTGTGTGACCCATCAATGGCCCGCGTGTAAAACGCCCGTCGCGCTCTTTATGCTCCGGCGATACATCCAGTACAACACCAAAAATGACAGCGGCAATAAATTCCCCGACAGATTGTACCGCCGTTGGATGGCCGATGATATGCGCAATCTTACTATCAATGGTGTCCCTTGATTTCAGCAAACTGGCTAGCTGAGGCAAATTGTTCATAGACGAAACTCCATAGATGTATTTGGCATGAGTATGTTCTTAGCATGAATTGTAACATATCCTTCTCAAAGACGGATGAATCTCTAAAGCACTTACTGAATTGAATTGTAAAATCAAATTGTGAAGATTGTAATCTCAATTTCATTGACAGATGGCAAATTGACGCTTATACTTTGTCCATTCATTTCTTCAGCTTTTTTGAACCTGGGGAGGTTCAAACGCAAATCGAGGTAACTTGCTTTTCTTTACCAAAAGTATCCTTCTGTTATTAACAGGGATGCAGTTTTCTTTCTTGTTGCCAGAGCATCTGAGCAATTCCGCAAGGAGTTTTCATGGATATCGCAACGCAATTGACTCGAGCCTATCCGACGCTAAATGGCACGCAACGCGCAATTATTTCTCACGAAGATGGCCCTTTACTTGTCATTGCAGGGCCCGGTTCAGGGAAAACACTCAGTCTAATTCTTCGTGCAATGAATATTTTACTGTTGTACAAAGCTCAACCGTCAGAGTTAGTATTATGCACATTTACGGATAAAGCTGCTAATGAGATGTCTAATCGCCTCATGACGTTAGCGAAGAAGGTAGGCTATCCAGGAGAACTTTCACAATTGCGCATAGGCACTATCCATACTATTTGCAATCAACTTGTCACGGAATATCGGCATCATACACGTCTTGGTAATGATTATCAGGTACTCGACCAATTTACTCAACAGCTCTTTATTTTTCAGCACCTTGATGAGATAGCAAGCCGTGGCACATTAGGTGTGTTTCTAAACAAATGGGAAACCCCATGGATAGTAGCGAAACATTTACAAGAGTATTTTGACAAAATGATGGAGGAGCTTGTTGACAGAGTTCACCTTCGTGCCGATACCCATGAATTTCACCGATCTCTCGCGGATGCTTATGACCGGTATGGCCGCTTACTAATACGTGAAAATTGTATAAGTTTTGCTGCACAATTGCATACTGCACATACGCTGCTGGATAACCCGGAGGTTAACCAGAAAATTATACAGAAAGTTCGCTATGTATTTGTGGATGAATATCAAGATACCAATTATATTCAGGAGCAAATCATTACGAAATTGGCATCTGCTACTGGTAATCTTTGTGTAGTTGGTGACGAAGACCAGGCTTTATACCGTTTCAGAGGTGCCACTGTTCGTAATATTCTTGAGTTTAAAAAGGAACACCCGGATTGTACCCTCAAGTATCTCACTACAAATTATCGTTCTCATCAGGATATCGTCCATAAATATGATCGTTGGATGGCATCAACGGACTGGACGAATGCAGGGAAGACGCCTTTTCGTTTTGAAAAAACAATAGAACCAGATAAGAACGCACCGCGTCCAGATTATCCGGCTGCTTTTTGTATTCAAGGAAAAGATATCTATGATGAAGCAGAGCAGTTTGCCGATTTTGTGCAATATCTCGCAGATAAGGGCATTGTGAGCGATTACAACCAGATAGCGTTATTGCTGTATAGTGTCAAACCAGATTATAGTGGAGCATATATACAAGCATTGGAGAAAAGAGGCATACCTTTCTTTTGCCCTCGATCACGCTCCTTTTTCGAACGTGAAGTAGTTTGCTTGATTGTGGCCTGTTTTGCCAGGCTGTTTGGCTACTATGGTGAAAAGCAAGGTAATCTGTTAAAACACGAGGGCTTTTCGACATACATACAAAAAAAGTGTATCACAAAACTGGACAATGACTACGGCGTTTCCCACCCTTTAAGAAGATTGCTTGAGCAACTACGAGAAGAAATATTTGATAATCAAGAAGATACAGATGACAAACGCTATCAATCCCCCACAGATTACTTTTATCGCTTTCTTGCTACTGAACCATTCGCGAGCTTTACCAAAGATGAGCAACATATGCGTAATCTGGTGATTTTCTCAAAAGTATTGCATATGTTTCAGAATTTTTACCACCATACCACCATTACAAAGGATACCCTTGTAGCTATTCGCTCTGATTTCTTCAATATTTTTTTACGTTTGCTTGAAGATGGCGGGCTGAATGAGTTCGAGGATGCTGAGCAGTCTCTGCTAAAAGGACACGTTCAAATGATGACTATTCATCAGGCAAAAGGACTGGAGTTTCCGGTAGTGGTAGTTGGTAGTCTTAATGCAGGTCATTCTGGTGCCCAGGTAATTGATAGGGAACTTGGCAAGTATTTTCAACGTGGGCCATTTGAGCCTGAAAACCGTATTCCGAATTTTGATGTGATGCGCTTGTACTACGTTGCCTTTTCACGTGCGGAAAATATTCTTGTGCTGACGGGAAATAGACATAAACCTCCACAAAAGTACTTTGTTAATATGTTGGAGGGCTTACCACAATGGCCCACCGTACAAAATGATTTACTCAACGTTTTGCGACCTGAACCAAAAGATGTTCCTTTACACAGACATCGTTACAGTTTTACAAGCCATGTTCAAATATATGAGACTTGTCCGCGTCAATATCAGTACTTCCGCGAGTATAATTTTGTACCGTCTCGTTTGAGAGAAGTGTTTCTTGGCCTTCTGGTTCATCAAACGATTGAAGAGATACATCGAGTCGCTCTTGACGGCAGGTTCGCATTGCTTAATGAGAAGGAAATCTGGAAGAGACTGGGGCGTGTATATGACTGTTTACGTCATACTTATCCCTATCCTGTTGACCCATCCACGAAAGAAAGTGCCTTTATCCAGGTTTACAATTATTTCGATCAGAATCGAAAAGAAATACAGCAGGTTATTGATACGGAAGTGGACATCAAGATTGAAAAAGAGGGATATATTCTGACCGGTCGTATAGACCTGCTTCTGGAGAGAAACAGCACCCTTGAAATACTTGATTTTAAGGTAGGCCCAAGGCCAAAACAAGATGATAGTAGACTAATAGATTACGAGCGGTAGTTATGTACGTATGCTGATGCTTTGGAGCGGCAGTACCAACGACGACCTGCACGGCTTTCATTGTATTGGACTGCCGAACCACTCCGGGAAGATGCTCTGATGGAAATTCGTTATCAACCAGATATGGTAGAACAGGTAAACCGCTCCTTCAACGCTATTGTGTACAAAATCGAAAAGAAAGATTTTCACATCAACACTGTACCAGAACGACACGTCTGTGATCGTTGTGATTTGCAACACCTCTGCTTAAACGAAGGCATTATAAAATTGCCTCCTTGTTCGTAGCTATTGCTCCCAGTTCCTGCTACAACTATGCTACTCATACCCTTCTGCTCCACCCACATGTACCTTGCCCCAGAATGTGCGATAGGTAAAGATGAAGTAGATGGCGGCGAGAATCATGCCGAAAATCCACCAGATAAGTCCCACTGTCTGTCCATATTGCGAGCCCGAAGCATTCGATATCGTCAGGCTATTGACGCGGTTGACTCCTGGCAACAGCATTGGGAAAATACCAAAAGCCGCACTGGCGAGCATTCCCACGATGAAAGCGCAGGAGGAGAAGAATGCAGCAAGGTCGTGTTCCCGGAAGTTGAAAAAGCCGACACCGGCAAAACCTACCAGGGCGAGAAGGGGAAAGATGAAGCCCCAGGGAGAACCCAGGAAATTTGTGAGTATCTGCGGTTGCACCGCGAAGGTCGCAATTGTACCCAAAATAGCCAGTACAAGCGTTGATGCCCAGGCACCGCGCACAATCAACCGCGAACGCACGTGGAGCGGGCCTTCAACCTTCACGGCAATATAGGCAGATCCATGCATGATGAGCGTTACCAGCGCCATCAATCCAATGAGGATAGTATACCAATCCAGGATGCCGGGGTTTGCACTGAAAGGATTGAAGTCCGTCCAGAGCGCTTCAAAGAAGAAACCGCTCTTGTTCAAGGGAACACCGCGAATCACATTCGCCATCGCCGCTCCGTAGAAGATGGTGAGCAAGGCGCTGCCAATGAAGAACAGGCCATCCCAGAACGATGACCAGACCTGGTTTGGCACGCGACTGCGCAGTTCAATGGCAACGCCGCGCAGCATCAACAGCCAGAGGACAATAATCAATGGCAGGTAGAAGCCACTGAAACTGGAGGCATAAAGTAGCGGGAAGCTAAAGAACAGCGTACCACCGGCAGCGATCAGCCAGACCTCGTTCCCATCCCAGACCGGGCCAATGGCCCGCAAAATCAAACGCCGTTCTTCATCATTTTTTGCCGCGAACAGGTGAATGGCACCCGCGCCCAGGTCGAAGCCGTCCAGCACCACGTACATCGTGAGCATAAAGCCGACTAGAATAAACCATAGTGTTTGCATCGTTGTTTTCTCCTCTTCTTCTCGATTTACGCAGGCTGGTCAGTAAGTCCTTCTATCTCCTGTGGTGGCTTTTCCTCATGAGCAGATGGGCCGGTAAAAGCCTCGAAGACGACGAGAAAAACGTATACCAGTCCCAACAGGAGATACATACCGGCGAACCCCAGGAGGGTAAAAAGGATATTGCCCGTCGAGATAGTATTGGATGAGCCGTTGACGGTATGTAGCAACCCGAAAACAATCCATGGTTGCCGACCGAGTTCGGTAACGAACCAACCGGCAATATTCGCAATAAATGGAAAGGGCATAGCCAATAGCAGTACCCACAGCATCCAACGTGACGTGAAGAGCGTGCGCCGCCAGAGCATGAGGCAAGCCAGCGCCATAATGGCAATGAAAATGGTACCGAGACCTACCATGATGTGGTAGCTATAATACAGCATCTCAATATTGTCCGGGCGCTGGTTGGCGGGAAAATTATTGAGACCTTTGACCTGTGCCGTCCAAATCCGATAGGTCAAAAAGCTGAGGACGTTCGGGACAATAATGGGATTATCGAGCTTGCCAGTAGCCGTATTGGGTTGCCCAATAATCACAATACCGGCACCGCTCTCGGTCTGGAAAAGACCTTCCATCGCAGCGAGTTTTGTTGGTTGATAGGTCGTTACCTGTTGCCCTTCCAGGTCGCCGCTGGGGAAAAGTTGAAATATGCTTGCAAGCAATCCAATTATTACTCCCACAGTGATAAAGACGCGAGCATAGTCGGTATGCTGTTTTACCAGCAAGTAATAGGCTCCCAATCCAGCCATGACGAATGCGGCGGTCACGACTGCACCACTGATCGCGTGGATATAATCTGGCATTATCCAGGGATTGAGTAGCACAGTCCAGTAGTTAGAAATTTGTAAGTGTCCATTGGAGGTCACAGTATAGCCGACGGGATGCTGCATCCAGGCGTTTGTGGCAATAATGAATCCCCCGGAAGCCCACGTTCCTAGCCAGACCATGATGGCCGAGAACAGGTGCATTTTTTGCCCGAAAATCTGCTCGCCAAATAGAAATATTCCCAGGAATGCCGACTCCAGAAAGAACGCGAATGCGCCCTCCATTGCCAGTGTCTGAGCGATTATGTCGCCCGCGTAAACAGAGAATCGCGCCCAGTTCGTACCAAATTGAAACTCCATTGGTATGCCCGTCACGACACCGAACACAAACGTGATCGCAAAAATTTTTCCCCAGAAACGGGCACTGGTGTTAAATCGCTCATCCTTGCGCCACAAAAATAGCACCTTGAGAATCACGAGGAGCAATGCTAGCCCCATCGTGAACTGGGGAAAGAGATAGTGAAAGGAAATCGTGAAAGCAAATTGTAAGCGTGAAAAGATGGTTGATGTATCCATCCTGTTCCTCCTGTCGGTACCAGGTAATAGTATCTATTCAACAACATCGTTAGAGTATATCTATGCAATCAAATCATAACAGGCTTAGCATCCCCTCTTGCAATTGTACCATCTCGAAATAGAGACCTTGCGCCCGCAAAAGTTCTTCGTGAGTCCCGCGCTCACAGATATGACCTTCATTCAGTACCAGTATTTCATCCATGCGCTCCATGCCCACTAGACGATGTGTGATGACCAGCGTAGTACGTCCCTTCATCAAACTATCAAGGGCATCAAGCAATTGTTGCTCCGTTATCGGGTCCAAATTTGCTGTCGCCTCGTCGAGTATGAGCAGTGGTGCGTTTTTTAGCAGCGCACGAGCGATGGCGAGGCGCTGCCGTTCCCCGCCCGAAAGCCGCAATCCCTGTTCACCTACCCACGTTGTCAGCCCCTTCGGCAGTTGGCGGATCAACTCGGCCAGTTGCGCCTGCTCCAGCACCTGTTCAAGCTCGCTATCAGTCGCTTCTGGTCTTGCCAGCAACAAATTCCCGCGAATGGTGTCATTAAACAGATAGGTATCCTGTGACACAACTCCGATATGACCTCGCAGGTCTTCAAGTGCGTATTGCTGGATATGCTGGCCGTTCAGTTGAATCATTCCCTGTGTCGCATCCCAGAAACGCAGCATCAGGTTCACCAGCGTACTTTTACCCGCGCCGCTTGCCCCGACAATAGCAACACGTTTGCCGGGCAAGACCTCAAAACTGACATCTCGCACAACCTCACCTTCATCGGCATGATAGGCGAAATGTACATGGTCAAATTTCAGCGTAGGTCCCTCAGAAGTGCTATCAGGTACCGGTAATGGCGTGGCAGGGTCCTGTACTTGCGGAATGGCCTCAGTTATATTGAACAATCGCTCACCGGCGGCGACCGAGTGTCCCAACATCTGAAATGCCTGTCCAAGTGGTTGCACTGCCTCGAAGCTTGCCAGGATAATCAGTGCCAGGAATGCCAGGTACACCCCATCAATGGCTTTCGAGAGAACAAGGGGAATTGCCAGGATGAGCAGACTCCACAGGGCCATGTTCATAAGCAAATCGTTCAACGCCTGTTGCAGACCGTTGATAAAGGCCATGCGCTGCTGTATATTGCCCAATCTCTGCTCAAGCTCTGTGAGTGTCTTCAATTGTGTGTCCGTTTGCCCGAATGCCAGCAGGTCTTGCACACCTTGAATACTATCTACAATCTGCGCATTCAACGTGGCCCGGATTGCCAGTTGCTGCTTGCCCAGACCACGAGCCAGCCAGCCACTGAGGAGCGGCATTCCACAGCCTGTCACGACCAGAAAGGCCACGGCAACCCATGCCATGACTGTGCTAAAGATGGCGAATAGTGCAAATGTGAGCATACTGATGAGTATTGCAACCATGATGGGCGAAACGACGCGCAAGTAAATATTCTGTAGCTCATCTACATCTGTTACAAGGCTTGTAAGAATGTCGCCGCTGCGCTGTGTGTGCAGATAGGTGGGGGAGAGCGGTTCGAGATGGCGGTAGACCCACGTGCGCAGGCGAGCTAGCAAACGAAATGTCACTTTATGTGCAGTCAGGCGCTCGGCGTACCGCGAACCTGCCCGTGAGACACTCATAAAACGCACAACATATACCGGTATGGTGAGCGTGACCATAAGTGGGCCGAGCGCCGAGGCCGCGATAAGATATGCCGCCATTCCCAGTAGCAGCATATTGCTCGCGACCATAATGCTGCCCAGCAGAATTGCCAGCGCCACCAGCCAGCGAAAAGTAGACAAAAACGAGAGCAGGCGTAGAAAAATTCTCATATAGCAACCCCTGCCTTTCTATACTGGTCCATCAATTGCAGGTGGTTCCCATGTTGTCGCAGACGTTTGCCTTGTTCCTTTACAGCGACAATCTGCCCATTATCCAGAATGGCAATTTGTTCCACATTGGCGATCGTATTGTAGCGATGGGCAATCACAAGCACGGTTCTTTGTAGCATCAATTGTTCCAGAGCTTGCCGGATGAGCCTTTCACTTTTCGGGTCAAGACTGGACGTTGGTTCATCCAGGATGAGCAATGGAGCATCTTTCAGAAATGCGCGTGCAATCGCGATGCGTTGTGCCTGTCCAGCACTCAAACGCGCTCCACGTTCCCCAATCTGCGTTTCATACCCGTGTGGCATTTGCTGAATAAACTCCTCCGCTCCCGCCAGTGTCGCTGCCTCTTTGATATCATCTTCGCTGGCGGTAGGTCGTGCCATGCGAATATTTGCCAGAATTGTGTCGTTGAAGAGGTACGGACGTTGTGGCACCAGCGCAATAGCTTCACGCCATACCTCAACAGGTAGCTCAGAGAGTGGAATATCGTTGACGGTGATATTTCCCGATTCGGTTGCTATAAAGCGCAATAGGAGATTGACCAGCGTGCTTTTGCCCGCGCCGCTGCGTCCAACCAGCGCCGTGCGTGTTCCAGCAGGTAATGTCAGGTTAATTTTCGAGAGTGCAGACTCTTTGTTGCCGGGATAAGTATAGGTCACATTCGCGAAGCGGATAGTGAGCGGGTTGACGGGCCGCTTATTCGCTACGGAACTTGCTGGTGCCAGTACAGGCAGGGGAGTATCTAAAATTTCGAGAATACGTTTCGCGGCAATTTTTCCCTCCATACCCGCGTGGCGCGATATACCAAGTTCTCGTAGTGGTTTGTAGAATTCTGGTGTGAGCAGCAGCACGAGAAATGCGCTTTCAAAGGAGATATCGCCATTAATCAAGCGTACCCCCAATGTGACCGCGACGACTCCTATCGCGGCCGCCGTCATGAATTCGAGGACTGCGCCTGATAAAAAGGCGACGCGCAACATCTTGAGCGTTTTTTCTCCGAACGCATTGCTCATTCGCTCCACCTTTGCGCCCGCCGCGCTGCTGCGCCCGAAGAGTTTGAGCGTCGGCAATCCCTGAATGGCGTCGAGAAAAGATGCACTCATGCGGGATAGCGCCAGCCACTGGCTCTGCACAAGCTTCTCCGCGTAGCTTCCGATGATTATCATCAACAAAGGAATAATTGGCCCTGTGACCAGCAGTAACACGGCACTGATCCAGTCTAGGGGAAAGATATACGCAACGATCACAACCGGAACCAGTACGCTCAGCGCCACTTGTGGCAAATAACGGCTCACATAGGCATCGAGGCGTTCAACACCCTCGCTGGCTGTGGCAACTAATTCGCCTGTTGACTCACCCTTATGATATCCCGGCCCTAACGCGAATAAGTGCGCAAACAATCGCTGGCGTAGGGCTGACTTGACGCGAATTGCTCCCTGTTGTGCGGTCACTTCGCGCAGCCAGACCATCACTGCACGTACTCCAATGAATCCCAACAGCAGCAGCAAAAATGGCTCAACTCCGGCAAGCGTTTTGTGTGCCAGGAATATGCCGTTTACTACTTTACTGAGAAAGACCATTTGCACTATGGTCGCTCCCACAACCAGAATGCCGAGTAGCGTTGTTAGTACAAGAGCGCCCCGGGCGAATTTGCTATAGCGAAATAATGCTTTGTTCATTTTGTTGCTTTCAATGCATGAACATTTTGCTTCAGCCGATGCATCTTAATATTGATAAAGAAAGTTGCTTTATGGAAATTATAGGTCCTGCCTGCATCCCCTGACAACAGTGCCTGGAGCAGATTGTGCGCAGTATCGGAGTGCTAAGGACGACATGTGTTACTATCTCCTCTGAAGCTTGTCACGGAGGAACTGTAGAGCAGTATCTATCTGCCCTTCAGTGAGACCGTGCAGGATGAGGGGACCATTGAAGGACGCCGCCCGCAGCAGACGCACATATTGATCGTAATCAAGGATGCCTTCTCCGGCAGCACGAAAGGTATCGTCGGCACCTCGATCTTTGGCATGGGCAATCACGATGTACTCTCCGAGCAGGTCGAACGCCTCATCAAGTACCTGGCTCATCTGGTGTTCATCGCCCGGAACGATCAGATGAGCAGGGTCAATCACCACCTTGAGGTGTGAAGACTGCATCGCGACAAGTAATGCACGGCCTTTTGCGGCTGTATTCACCACGTTTGCTCGCTCTGGTTCAAAGGCCAACGTCACCTGCTCCTCCTCGGCGATGCGTAGCGCGGCTTCCATCGAGGACAGCATATCTGACCAGGCCTGGGAAGATGCGTTCTCTGGATGCCAACGCCACATGTTTTCGGGGTCGCGTGAACCCGTACAGAGAGTGATCACAGAGGTTCCCATTGCATGACAGGCTGATGCCAATGTCTGTAATTAACCTGGCCTCGACGCGCACGATCTCGCCTCCCAGAAAGCGAGCCGTATCAACGAGATGGCTGCCGTGGCCTAAGAGATAGTATCGCCGCTTATTTGCTTTTGGGTCGCCGACCGGTCGCCTGGCGTGCGTACTGGTGAGCAGGATGGGCTGAAGGTTATTCGTCATCGTGTACCGATACGTGGAGTCGCAGTACCATGCTTTGAGCGCGAGCATCTGCCCCATAGTTTCCTTGATGAACTGATGGGCGAAGGCAATGCCAGGATCGAAGCGCTTCATTGTCCCCACCTGTAACAGGAGTCCAGACGCTTGTACTTGCTTGCGCAACGCTTCACACTCCTCGACGGTGACACCGAGTGGTTTTTCCACCAGCACATGCTTCCCTGCGGCAAGAGCCATAGAAGCATGCTCCACATGGAACTGGTCGGCTGTGGCAACAATGACTGCCTCCACCTGTGGATCAGCCAGCATCGCGCTGTAGTCCTGATAGGTCACGCGAGGCTCGTGGATGACAGCCATTCCCGCCACCAGATCTTCTGCCAGATCGCAGATGGCATACAACTCGGCGTTGCGGGCTCTGCGACAAGCTTCAAAGTGGGCCGCCTGAGAGATCGGCCCACAGCCAAGTACTCCAATCCGTAAAAGTCGTGCTTCTTTCTTCATAATGCTGCTTCTTTATAGTAGTTACAAATATCTGTGAGTACACACTTCTCGCAGCGTGGATGGTCATAGACGCATACGCGCTTTTCAAGCCGCAAAAAGGCCTTATGAAAATTATAGATGTTTCTTGCGTCTCGCGGCAACAACGATAGTCGCTTAGGGACCCAAAAACGTTGCCATTTGCCCTGTTTAATGATATTCTTGAGTTTGATGAGCGTCCACTCTTCTCGGCAGGCGAACATGCACGCGAACGCATGCGCCGATCCTCCTATCTTGAAAAGAAAAGCCTTCGTCAGATAGAGTGGGGAGCAGGTTGAAGAGAAGGCCTCAGTCATAAATGAATAAAAATACGAGTGAGCAAAGATGAACGAGAACAGTCTGCAAGGAAAGATTTGCCTGGTGACCGGAAGTACTTCGGGCATCGGCAAAGTCACGGCCAGAGAACTTGCTAACAGAGGCGCAACCGTCGTGCTTGTGAGTCGCAACCGTGCGAAAGGCGAGGCGACGCAGGCCGAAATCAAGCAGACGACTGGCAATCAACAGGTGGAGCTACTGGTCGCGGATCTGAGTCTGCTTAAAGACGTGCGCCGCCTGGCGACCGAGTTTCAACAAACACATCGCCACCTGCACCTCCTGGTGAACAATGCTGGTGGAGCTTATCCGACGCGCACTCTCACATCCGAGGGCCTGGAAGCAACACTGGCCGTCAATTACCTGGCCCCTTTTTTGCTCACCGAATTGCTGCTCGATACCCTGAAGGTCAGCGCACCAGCACGCATTGTCAATGTCAGTTCCACAACGCACACCAGTGCCAGCATTGAATTTGACAACCTGCAAGGCGAGAAAAAGTATACCAATCTGGGAAATTATAGCCAGGCAAAGCTGGCTCTGCTCCTCTGGACGTATGAACTGGCTCGCCGACTTGAGGGAACAGGGGTCACCGTGAACGCGCTACATCCTGGTGTCGTTGCCAGTAATTTTACGGACGGGATGGGCGGCCCGGCCTCCCTGGTGATGAAGCTTTTCAAGCCATTCCTGCTCACAGTAGATAAGGGCGCTCAGACCACGCTCTACCTGGCGACTTCGCCCCAGGTGGAAGGAGTATCCGGCAAATACTTTGTCAAGAGTCAAGAGAAAAAATCTTCCAGCCGCTCCTATGATCAAACGGTCGGATTGCGTCTCTGGGAAGTGACTGAGCAACTGGTGGCACGTTCTATGCAGCAGACCTGAGACTCTTTTGAGAGGAAAAGAGCATACAGCTGTGGGTGTTAAGGTGTTTCCTATTCCGGTTTCACCACCGTCTTGTAATAATCACAAACATCCGTCAGCACGCACCGGTTGTACCGTGGATGGTCATAGACGCAGGTGCGTTGCCCATGCCGCAACAAGGCTTTATGAAAGTTGTAGATGGAACGAGCATCTCGCGGGAGTAGGGCTTGTAAGAGATTATGGGCATTATCTGCCGTGACCTTTTTGCCAATCAGACCCAGGCGTCCTGAAACGCGGTGGACATGCACATCTACCGGCAATAGGGGAAGTTGGCAACTGAATAGGAGAACGCAAGCCGTGGTTTTTGGACCAACACCCTCAAAGCGATTGAGCCATGCTGCGCTCTCTTCTACCGGCAATTCGCAGAGGAAATCTAGATTGAGGTTGCCCCGCTCCTCAGTAATCTGACGCATGATTGCCTGTATGCGTGGTGCTTTGACTTCAGGAAAGCTAACATTTGCGATCGTATCTTGCACTGCCCGGGTTGGTGCATCGCGTACCGCCTCCCAGGAGCCGAAGCGTTTTAGGAGGTTAGCCCACGCGGCAGCCGTTTGTTCATCGCGAGTGCGGTGTGAGAGAAGTATATCCACCAGCATACTCATCGGGTCTTTGCTGGAGAAAGGCACTTCGCCATATTCCGTTGTCAGTCTCTGTGTCACCTCAAGAGCTTTTGCCGACAGCACCGCAACATCAGGAGTAGGATAGCTATAGTCAGCGGGGTCGCGTTGAATGGGTTGTTTCATTGAGTCTCCCCTTTACTCATCGTTTCTCTGTTTTCTCATAACATCTCTCGCTCTATATACCCTAATTGGCCCTTGTCCCTTTAGACACGTTGCATAGTACGCTTTGGTATCTAACGATGTTCGAGGGTCTTTTCCGTTGTTCTAAAATGCAGTTTTGCTACTTCTGACAGCACTGTTTGGCTGTTTTTTGCGGCAATTTTTCGTTCAACAATGTTTATGGATGTGCTTGAAGTGCCTTCTGGCAATGTAATTCCAACCTGCGTTGATAATAGTGCCAGACACCGCAAAAATTCAGCACGAGCAAGTATTGATGCACCGGCAATTCCTATCTCGTTTTGACCTGATACTTGTCGCAATGTCGCTCGATGATTTTTCTTCGTCAGCGCATTTCGTATAATGGACTCGTCGCCAAAGTTGCTCGCAACAACGCTATGACAGTGTGTTTTCTCACATATTTGCTCAATGACTCGCGCATAGCTCCACGCCAGCAGTTTATCAGCATCGCGAATCTTCGTAAATGCACCATTGTAGTTTTTGTTCCCGATAGTGACAATGGCAAAAGGCGCTATGTCCCGAATTTTTTGTGCCACAACAATAACTTGCTCATCCGATAAAGTATTGAGAACTCCCAACATCACTAACTGCGCTTCAATCCAGACATCTATATATATGGCACTGACAACAAGTGGCCCAAAATAATCGTCTTTACCTGCCACGCTGATAGCGACTCGTGCGAAATCTGTCATATGCTCTTCGACAGTTTTTTCTTTTTGCGCTGGGCTGGCTTGTACTGGAGGTACCTCTGGTATTTCGATCAATACGGGTTGCGTCTCCGGCACAGTTATGCTATCAGAAGAGCTTTTTCCCCCGGATCTCCAGGTCAAAAGTTCATCGCGTAAAGCGCCTACCTGGCCTTGTACCAGTATTTTCCCTGATGGAAAGATATCAACGTTGTTCCGCGTTATCCCGTCGGCCACGACTATTTGATACCCATGTTGAATCTCTTTCTCTGTGATGATGCGCCATGCTCTGTTAGCTGCAAGTTCCTGAAACGAAGTGATAATACTTTTGTATAATGGATAGTTTTTCGCAGTTGCCATATTCCCCCCCAAATCATTTCATTGAATTGATATATGTCGCTATAATAGCATAGCGCATGTCAAAAAGAAACGCTTCAGGGTACTGCAAATAACAAGCGCACCCATGCATGATGATGGGTCACCTCTCACAGAGATTGCACTCTGCGAGAGGTGACCCATCATACTGGTTGTAGCAGTTTTACATCTCAGTGCCTAGAAATGCACCTCCCCAATGTAGGTGGCCCAGTCACCGTTGGAGTACTGCGCCGAGAACCATGTGTTGTTGGTACTGCTCCCATCGTATGACGTAGCCTCGTAGTCGCCCCAGCGCGAATCAGATGTTGGGGTTGTTGACTGGAAGAGGTACTTGGCTTTCGTAAACGTCCCCTTCGGCGTCGTTGTCAAACGAGTGGCGTACATGATACTGGGATCAATCTTGCTGCTCATCGTGTCGAATACCATCAGCAGTTTGCCACTGGCGGTTTCCATGAGTGCCCCAAAGGAGGCTGCACGATCCCCGCCGAAGTTGAGATATCCATCCTGAGGTATCGTCGCGCCGGTAATGGTTCCACTACTGATCGTAGGCTTGACCTGTCCCCAGTAGATGCCAGGAACGACCTGCGTGCCATTGTTCACACCTGTTTCAAGTGCAAACGAGATCCGGCTCTTTTGGAAGACTGGCGTCCCACTGATACGGGTATCCAGCGTCTCTATCGAGCCTGGGCTGCCCGGTTCATCAGCAGCAGGAGGACTGATGTATGTTTTTTTGGTCGCAATCACCATACCAGTCACGGAAATGCTTGACTGGCCGGGATTTTTCAGCGCCCATACGACGAGACCAGAGCAGGAAGTCGAGGCGCAGTTGCTACTGCCATCGCCATCCATGTTGAAGGCGTTGATCAACAGGCCAGCGCCAGGGGCGCTACTTGTCTCATTCTCGACTGGCTGTACGGTATCCACAAACACCCCGTTTGCCAGGAAATCATAGAACCCATAGCCGGTCACATTTGACCCGGATTCCATGGTGGATTTGAGTGCTGTGAATGACTCAGCATAGACATAGGCCGTCCCAGTCTGATTAAACATGTTGCCTGAGAAGTAAATTGCCGTCTGATCAAAGCCGAATTCGGTGTAGTCGGCGGCGCATGTTGTACAAACGCCACTGCCGCTACTCAGCAGCATGTTAAAACCATAGACGTTCCAGGTTCCATTCGGATTGTTGGTCTGGCTGACAGCAATCCAGTAAATAGACTGCTCAGGGCAGCTATTGAGGCCAAAAGCGCCTTCAACCTGTAGCGTTGCCGCCCAGAAGCGCCCATCCGTGGGATCATAGAACGCACGCGGGTCGCTCAAGAATGGCCCGTGGGTATCGCAGGAACCAGGATTGGGAACACCAAAGAAGTTCTGCGAATTTTTGGGCCAACCCGATTGGATCGAACCGGAGGTGCTATAGACGGCCCAGGAGGTATTCACTCCCTGGAACACCCAGCTCGAAGAAGCTGCCAGTGCCTGATCGGGAGGCTGACAACCATTTCCGAAGTAGTTGCAGATGGTGCCAGAGTCGGCCATACCATTAAACTTGGCAAGCGGATTCGGCGTGTTGACTGATCCCGTCGTCTGCGTATTCATCGGAGCGTGTGTGGTATGGGCTGCCGCCGCTTTGCGCTGCGCGTACACCGCCGGGCTTACTCCAGTGAGGAACGGCATCGTGCGGACGGGTCCACGCAGTGACCGTGCTGTCGCAACGGGAACTTGCTGCATATTCACCGTGTGATGAGAAACAGTGTGGATGGTGGCTGGTTTGGCAGAAGGGGCAGCATTCGCATGTGCACCCGTTGCACTTTGTGCTTTGGCAAAGACAAAACTCGCGCCTAACATGCTGACAAGCACCAGCACTAATGCGAGAGAGGATGCGACGAGCATCCTGTACTTTTTGGGCATTAATTAGCACCTTTCCTAACAAATAGGGCTTTTTCTTTTTACGGGGAACGTTCAGAATGCTTGAACCAGGTTATGGTAAAGAGGAATAGTGTTCCCCAACACTATCTTTTAACTGCTACTAACGAAAGTATATACTCTTCCGCTTTTCCGAAACTTCAACAAAATCTTTGTGAAGTTTCAAGTATCTTCCAGTGGCTTTTATGCTACATTCCAGAAGATAAATGTATTATCTTATGTAATGCGCTTACAGAAGACAGGTAGGGGAGATGGCACGCATTTTCCCTCTAACCATTGCCAAATCTGTACTTTCCATGTTATTCTCTTTTCGTACATATGTACGATGTATCTCGGAGTATCGGGCTATGGGAGAGAGATATTTCTATGGTACAGGAAGCCATTGGCGACGTACCGCCGCGAGGGACACTGTTACGACGGGCGCACGAACTTTTGGAGCGCATGGGGCGACCGACGGCTGAAGATTTGCTGATACAGCATCTTTTTGGTGTTGAGAGCGCGACAGGCAACCATACCATGTGGACTATGCTGCTCCATCAGACGCTGCAAGGCTCATCATTATTCGAGCAGACCGACGAGAGCCAGTGGGTGCTTGCCGCGTGGAAAAGCACCCAATTGTTGCTCGACGAGGTCGAATTTGTCGTGCTTGACACCGAAACGACCGGTCTGCGTCCAGGCGGTGATCGCGTCATCGAGGTTGCTGGCATCCGTTTGCGCGGCGGTGAAGTGCTGGATAGCTTTCAAAGTCTCGTCAATCCTGGCCGCCGTCTGCCGTCATTCATTGTGCAGTTTACCGGCATCACGCAAGAGATGGTGGCAAAAGCTCCTGGCAGCGAAAAAGTCTTCTCAGAATTTCAGCGTTTTGTAGATGGTGCGATTATCGTGGGGCATAACGTCGGTTTTGATATCGGCTTCCTCTCCTATGAGATGCAATTGTTGGGTCACGCCTTCCCCATAGATGGTCTCGATACTATTCCCCTTGCCCGTCGCTTTTTGCCGGGCTTGCGTCGTTTCAAGCTCGACCTTGTTGCGCAACATCTGAACATTCCTGCCGCGAATCGTCACCGGGCGCTGGGCGACGCGAAAGTGACCGCCGCTGTTTTCTTGAAGTTAGTGGCCCTGGCACGCGCACAGGGTATTCATACGCTGGGCAATTTGCGTCGCCGTCTGCAACTTCCTGTGACCTGGAGCGGCGATATCACCGATGCATCGCTTTCCAAACAACTTGAACACCTGCGTTCTGATGGCAAACTCTCCTCAAATGCCGTCACTTCGCGTCCAAACGGCAGCCTCTTCCTCAATACCGCCTGGAAACGCGATTTTCCCACGAAGCCGGGCGTCTACCTGATGAAGGATGTCAACGATCAGGTCATTTATGTGGGCAAAGCAAAGTGCTTGAAAGACCGCCTCGCCTCCTATTACAGTCACCCATTAGGTTACACGCGCAAAATGGATGGATTGCTGCAAAGTGTGCGCGAGATCGAGACTCGTGTCCTCGGCTCGGAGCTTGAGGCGCTGCTGGTCGAATCGCAACTGATCAAACAATTGCAACCCGCCTACAATGTCCAGTTGCGCAACTATGAACTCTACCCGTTCATCAAAATTGATATACAGCATCCCTTTCCGCGTGTTTATTCCACGAAGGAAGTAGCCGCCGATGGCGCACGCTACTTTGGCCCGTTCCGCAGCCGGCGCATGGTTGATGTGACCATCGAACTGATACAAAAAGTTTTCCCCATTCGCACCTGTTTGCGTTCGTTGCCGCCGCAAGCCAAACCTTCCGACCCCTGTCTGCGCCTGCACCTCGACCGTTGTCCCGGTCCTTGTCGCGGTGGCGTTGATTCCGCTGCATATCACAAAGTGATTGCTGAGGTGTGCGCCTTCCTGGGCGGTGAGCGTGAAGACCTGCTCGCCCGCTTGCGCCGCCAGATGTTGGAAGCTTCGCAGCAACTCAATTTTGAGCGGGCGGCATGGTTGCGCGATACTATACGTAGTGCCGATGAAGTCTTAATCGGCCAGCGCCTCATCACAGGTGCGGTCGAATCAAACAACCTGTTCATCGTCTATCCTTCGGCGCAGGAAGGCCATAACGAATTATTCTTGATTCGTCATGGTCGCTTAGTCCAGCAACGGCGGCTTGAGCATGACCCGAATGCTCTCTACCATGCAGTCAACGCACTATTAGCCGTAGCCTCGTCGTTAGGGGAGCCACCCAATATCGTCGGCAAGGCCGAGGTTGACCAGATTAACATCATTAGTCGCTGGATACATCGTCACAGCGACGACCGCGCCTTCTTCCCGTTCCAACACGCGCTCACTGACGAGCAGCAGGTGCAAGTATTAAGCCAGCATATATGGGACGCGGTGAACACTGTTCGTACTATGCCAATCGTAGTAGGGAATGACGATTTAGACGATGTGTGATACACTTGGTCAACGCACCGTTATTTCCAATAAGGATATATGTATGAAGGAGACCTGTGTAGATGTTACTGTCTGACAAGCGGATAATGGAAGAGTTGGAACGTGGCAATCTTGTGATTGAGCCGTTTGATGCGCGTCATCTTGGCACCAATTCCTACGATTGTCGTCTCGGCGAATGGTATTTCCAGGGTAATGCAAATGTTGAGGTGATGCACCTGGATAACCCCGAAGAGATTCGAGGATATTGGGGCGAGCCGCGTAAGGCGCAAGGCGGCAAAATAGCCATTCGTCCGGGAACAACGATTCTCGCGCACACGCAGGAAATTATCGGTGGTCACAACGGCTATCTCGCCAAGATGTATTCGCGCAGCACGGTTGCGCGTTCGGGTTTATCGGTATGTCGCTGCGCTGGTGTCGGCGATGTCGGCTATATCAGCCGTTGGACAATGGAAATCAGCAACCATACGCAGACCGCCATCTGGGTCCCCGTCGGCTTTCGCATCTGCCAGCTTACCTTTGAATATGTAGGTGAGACGCTCAAAGAATATCACGGTAAATATGGTAAAGCCCACTACCAATGGACGCCGGAAGATATGCTGCCCAAGCCCTATTTTGACTGGGATTATGATGTCTACCGCACAGATAAAGGAAGCCGGGTGGAAGCGCAATGAGCGAGAGTAAGGGGAAAGGGAAACTCATTTCATTTGAAGGGCTGGACGGCGCAGGCAAAACCACACAAATGGAACTACTGGAGCATTGGCTGACATCTGGCCAGGTCTCATTTGTGCGTACTCGTGAACCGGGTGGTACACCGCTTGGCATGGAGATCCGTAACCTCCTGCTTAATCGCCCCGAATTAGCAATTACACCGCTAGCGGAAGCTTTCCTGTTTCAAGCCGACCGTGTGCAGCATTTTGCGACTCTGGTTATTCCCGCTCTGCAAGAGGGGAAAATCGTCGTCACCGACCGCTGTTTCGATGCCAGCATTGCCTATCAAGGCCATGCTCGCGGTGTGGGCGTTGAACTTGTGGCGCGTCTCTCCATCATCGCCACGCAAGGCTACATCCCTGACCTGACCATCATGCTCGATCTTGATCCATCACAGGTGCAGCGTCGTACCGACAGCGCCAACGATACCAGCGGCTTGCGTGGAGAACAGACCCGCTTCGATGTCGAAACACTCTTCTTCCACCGCCGTGTCCGCGAAGCCTTTCTCACCCTCGCCGGTCTCTATCCCGACCGCATCAAACTACTTGATGCCTCACGTTCCCCACAGGAGATTCACGAGGAGATTGTGACACTGGTGGAACCATTGCTGTAAACAATGTTCAATTGATATGGGCTTGATTAAACCACAATATTCACTAAAAGGGCTAAATCCTGCAAAGTAGGTGATTAGCCTTCTTTGTTAAGGCACCAATTCTATGTCTCACACCTATTAGAGAATTTGTTCGTCATCATCCGATTGTTCACTTCCTATACCTTTTGCAGGTTTTGCAAGGGGAAGAGCATATTCCTTCATCAGTGCTGCTAGATGTAGAGGTAACGGTAGAGTGGTAGGTGAACCGAAATGAGAAGCAAAATGATGGCGAAGTTCAGTTGCAACAACCGCACACATCAATGCGTCATCTGGATTCATGCAGGAGATAGCCATTTCTCCTATTCCAGGATTCCAGGCTGTTTTATTAGGGCGTGGATCATACTCTTTGTCTCCTTTCTTTTGGAGAACTTTTGATTGATCTTTACTGAGGTTCATTGCTGTTGGGGGCTTGTCTTGTATGCTTGCAAAAACATGTTCACTATCACCAATAGAAAAAACTCCCCTTGCTGAACCATAAGGGTCTTTTTCACTTTGAGCGTACCACTCTGGTATCTCATGATTTGCTGTACGCAAGCGCACAATACGTAGCTGAGTATAGCGTTCAAGCTCTTTAGGAAGCTTTTTGGTGAACTTCTCGTTAGTGAGCCATTTCCAAGAACCGCGTAAATTTTCTGCATCACAAAAGAGCAGGGTATCACCGAAAACTGAAAGGCATCGTTCAAGCGTATCTTGCAAAAACTGATAAATTTCAGCATATTTCAAGATGCTTGAATTTGGTCTCTTAATGAGTTCAATGAGAGCTTCATTGTAGCTTAACCAATTGTTAAACCCCGGGGCCATTACTTGTATGCCAGCAGAGTTTGATGCCATATGTACAATCACAGGGAAGGTCTGAGCAATGTGTGTGGTACTGCTTGCGATAGACTGTTTGATAAGATAAAAACCGAGATAGTGTAATGATTTTGGAATGCTCAACAGTGTACCATTTTTGCTACGAGGTTTTTTTGGAGTGATTAAAGGTGGAAGCCCTACAACACCTAACTGGCGAAGGAGATCGCGTACAGCGCTTCTTGCCCTCTGTACCAGTTGCTTTTCTAATTTATGTTGCTCTTTTTCGCGAAGATCATCGGTGTTTGGTTGAGGAGTAATAAACTGTGTATGATACCCTTTTCTGGCAAAGCCTATACGTAAGGCTGGTTTTGGATCATCTTTATCAAAGTTGTCTAACTCTATGAGAACTCCAACAGAACCATTTACTTCAGTAAGAATAGATGCGATTGTAGTAGCCCTCTGATTGATAGCTTCGCGCAAGCGATCATATTGCGTCTCCCAACTTCCAGGCTTGATACTTAATGTCTCTCCCCATGGTCCCAGACGTTGGCTGCGCACTTTGATGGTAATTTCTGGTGTCACCCAGGTATATTCGTTATCGAATGTTGCTGTGTATCCTAATAACTCTTGTATCGCGTTGCGTAAAGCCTGGTGTACTTCATCTGATTGATAACGAATTTCAATACTGAGATGTTTTATTGATTGCGCTAGTGCCTCACGCCGATCAGCTTCAGTTCCTGCGAGAGAAACAATTTTATCTTCCAGCTCTTCATCTGGCTCTGGCTGTTTTCCTTTCGACTTTTCAAAAAAAGGATTGGGCAGAATACCCACAGCATACTCTTTGCGCTTTAATGGTGGAATGAAGATCAAATCGGGCTGTAATATTTTAGCTATGCCTTCTGCAAATATATAGCGATCTCTCGGCATAAGGCCTGGCCCAACACCATGTGCAGGTAAGATGCCATTCCGAAAGACAATAGCAGCAGAAGATTTACCTGAAAATGAACTCTCTTTTTGAATAAAGCTGGAAGGGTTTTGTTTTAAAAGTTGTGGATCTGGAAATGCCTCTTTGGGATGGAGATCATCAAGCAGTTGTATTAATTCACTATCCCACGTTAAGTGATAGGGTAGCTCACCCTCTTTTCGTTCTGAAGCAGGAATAGAAGCCCAACTAATAGGAGCTACCTGAAAACTGTTGCTGTAGTTTATACCTTCAATCCAGGGTACACGATCAAGCAGATAAACACACGTTTCTGCTCCACCGGGTAAGTGGGTGATCTCTGGACCCGCCCATCGTCGGATCCCTACTTCACAGTGCAATTCTGGAAACGATTGAAAAGGTATTGTCTGAAGCGTCAGCGTCAGTAATACTGAAAACGGCCAAATATACTTCCTTTCTGGATATTCAAGAGGCGGCCAAGAGATTAATTCAATACCGGATTGTCCTGGAGTAAGTGGCGCACGTCGAAATTTGAGGCGATGGGGTCCCCATATAATTTCGGCTTTAGATAGTCGGGCGGCAATAAGATCTGGCAACAAAACAAAACTGTTAAAAGGCGTGTTTTCGATGTATGGTTTAGCTGTTCCGTTGTCAGCTAGTTTCCAGTCTGTCAGGTTGATAGTTTTACGGTCCCATCTCAGTATATCATTGGTCGCTTGTTGTATAAGTGAGCTACGTGTCGTTGGAGGTATATTTTTGGGCAGGGAAGTACGTATCCAGGAACGCACGATTTGTTTTATAGCTTCTGAACTAGCTGGTTCTCTCAGAGTTTCTTGGTCAAAGTAACCATAAAGCCAGGGTTGAATTTTAGCTTGGCCTACTCTACTACCAATAGAGATAAGATCGGGGATAAGCATACGTGCTGCTTTGTTTAAAGCACGTATGGGGATATTAACCTTCTCTTCTGGGCGGTTGCTTGCTCTTGCGATAGCTTGGCGGAGGGATATTTTGAGACTCTCCGGCAGGTTGAGAATCCAGAATGGATACGCTGAAAATTCCTGATTTTCTGCTATTGCTTCAGGAGTCATACGAAAAGCCAAAGGACGTAGTTCGTGAAACATTAATTATTCCTTTCCTTCCATGTTTTCCAAGGCCTTGTACATGGGGCCGTACAGAATACGCACTAAATCTTTTTGACGCGCTGTTTTATCTGAATTGCTCTCGAAATAGGGACGCAGTACTTCTCGCATACCCTTAATCAAGCTCATATTTTCTTTTTCATCATCTTCGAGGTTAGCTTTGCGTGGTGCGAATTTTGCATCACAGAAAAATACTTGTGCCGCGCATCCACCACGTACTAAACGACCAATAACCTGCCATATTGAGACTAGTTGGCTCCAGGTGAGAGATCGACGGTCGTTATCTCGCAATGTGCTATAACGTAGTGGTGTCCGTAATAGCCGTTGCCATTCTCCAAAGGCAGCACCACGAAATTTCTGGCCTACCAGTTCCAAAGGAGCGGGATCTTGTTTGCAAAGTGATATTAGCCAATCTTCTTTTGAGTATTGTTCTACAGCCCAGCTGTTAATGCTGTGAATGATATAATTAATATCATCTGGACGGGGATGGGGTCGTACTAGAAAGTACACTGCGCCGATAGCGGCTTTTTTCTCTTCGTTAAGAATATTATGTCCGCGTTCAATAGCCATGAGAGGTGCAATCAAAAGCCAGGCCTCACTATCTGAAAAACGTGCAACAAGTCCTCGCTGGAGGGCATTGTTTTTACCTCTCCATTCGCTCTCAAACTCGGTATCATCGGAAACTAGGTAAGCCATTTGGGTATCCCAACCATTGCGCTGTAGGGATAGGTATTGGTATGCTTCCTTAGCTTCCACATAGCTACCAACTACAAGAAGAATGCGTTCACGACCTACTGGAAGCTCTTTGCGCTTGTTTTCTAGTAAACTTGGAAGGCGTATATCTCCTACATTTTGCTCGCGTGAAAGCGCGTCGAGCATCTCTCTGAGTGCTTGAAAACGAGCATATCCCCTTTTGCCAGAGATCGTAATGGGTTGGCGTTGTTGGGTACGCTGAAATTTATATTCAAATGTGCTTTTGTTGATTTCCTCGATCTCGTCATCGGGTGCGAGGAGAACCCCAGTGACGGGAATTTGAAGATGGTAATTGGGCGAGGTTCCCGCCCAGCTTGTTCCCGACATAAGGAGGGTATGTGGACCAGCTAGACCATCAGCGGCTAAAAAGTCATGCAGATGAAGCAGAAGCCAACGTCCTACCCCCATGCAACGGAAAAAACGTAATTCGCCGGGTCCTTTGGGATCATCAGCTGATTGCAGGTATTGAAACCCTAGAATATTTCCCATTGGAGCATCCGGCAGAAGGGCAGCATAATCTTCTGGAGGACTATGGAACAATGTGGAGCCACTTCCTTCAAGTCCTAGCACAACTTCAACTTGTTTCCACTCACGAATGAGTGAATTAAGGCTATCTGATAACACTTCCAGCATGATAGCAAATTCGAGGCGTAAGCCGTATGGCTTTAACTCCTTTTCATTGAGCGCAACACCTGGTTGTTGCTGCAACCATTGTTGAAGGCGTTTACGTACCTGATTATCTTGCACTGCTATCACTTGACGAGCCAGATCAGCAAGGGAATGATCATTACGCTCACCCAGTGGATCATCCAAAAAGGTTGCGAAAGATTCCCAGAGTTGCTTGTACCGAGGATTGTCAAAAGGAGAGGTGTTATCCTCTTTGGGAATGTCACATACTTCAATAGTCAGTTTTTCAAGCAGTATTAAGCCGCTAAAATAGTCTCGTTCCTCTTCAATCCAACCTGATAAGGTAGACTCGTTAAGTAGTAATGCATATAAGCTGTGCGCGGCACTTTGAGCGTCCATAAGGTCTTTTACCCAACCGCGTATTTTTTCATAGCGAAACTGTCCCATTCCTTCTCTATTCAATTCTTGTGAAACTTTCTCAGAAAGGCCACCCAGCCAAGAATCTTTTCCACGGCTCATGAGGGTCAAACTTGGACTAAATATTTCATCAAGCTGGACTTGTACCCGGTCTACTTCGTCAACGACTATCAAGTCACTTCGTAAATAGGCCATTTCTATGAAGCGCAGGCGTTCACGATGTATTTGAGGAGCAACGAGAGTATACACCATACTTGCGGGTGTGGCGATCCAAATAGAGGCATCAACGAGATCACGTTGGGCTTGATGATATGGACATACACTAAAGAATGGACAGGCTTTTCCTCCGGTAAAGGTCTTGTTCAGTTGCTCCTGCTCTTCATCGTCAAATGAGACCGTTTGCAAACTGAGGCAAGGTTGCGGATCCATTTGAAAAGGTTTTGGACCTGCACGTAATCCATCGAGCAAACATGCTGTGCTAGTATAATCGAACCCGATATGTTGATGCAGAAATGGGTGAACAGAACGTTCCGCAGCAAGAGCACGATGAAGCCGTTTTCTATGCTTGCCTCTATTGGAGGCTCCTATGATAGGAGCTACTTTGAGACCAAGCTGACTGAACTGTTGCACTCTTTCAAAGACTGCCATTACATCGCCTACAACTAAGGTAATATGATGCCCGGTGAGAGCAGCCCATACCGCTAGCACATCCATAAGAGTTGATTTGCCAGCACTGACCATCCCTACGACATGCATAGAATTTTCAAATGTTACCTCATCTGCAGGAAGAAATACACTGTTTTCATCTGGAGATATTTGTAGGCGAACACGCTGAAGCGTTTGATACCAGTTGCGTACAGGAAGCTTCCTTTTTCTGGTCTGTATATCCATCCAACGGGCCGTGGCTAACAGTGTTTTCCATTTGATGTGTAAGGGAGGATGTGTTATGCGGTTGGGTAATGTATAATCTCGTGGAGGTAGTGGTAAAGGGATGTCCATCGGTATGGTTACACTCTCTGTTTTTCGCCCATCGGAACATATATAGGAGCCCGCTTCAGCCCACGATATTTTTCGAGAGGCATAAGGGAGTGGTTGGCGAGAAATTTTCTTATAGACATCAATACGATCAGAGCAAATGCTCACAGCTTGTACTGCGTATTTTTCAAGATTCTCGTCGATTTCATAGAGCCGTATACGATCACTTACCTCTTTATAAGATCTAAGGGCTTGCTCCCATTTTCTACGACTTTTGAAAGGTAACAGGATATGGCGCACTACGCCTATCAGGCGCTGCTGTTCATTACTCAGACCTTGCAATTCAGCAATGGCAAATGGATATCCTACGAGTAGAACCCACAATGCCCTGGCGGGTGCTTGTGGAGTTACTTCTGAAAGTAAGTAGAGCCCAAATTCTACCTCACAAATATCTACTGCTCCAAATCTTCTCGCAGGTTCGTTCCCCGCTTTTTTACCAGTAGTACTATCTAAATAAGAAGCAAGGCTTGCTTTCAAGTCGCTCCAAAGCTCATCTTTAATTCGCATTATTTTCCCCTTGTAACGCCTTCCGAACGACTTTGAGAAAGTCGTTCTCAAAGGCCGCTTTGATATTTCCACCAATGGAAATTTGTCCTCTATTGTTACAAATGTTAGTGAAAGCACTGACGTAGTCCGGCTGGGTAGTCTTACGTTCCTGGGGAAATACATAATATGCTTGATCCCACTCATTGCTACCGGGGATACCTTTGACTTTATATGCCAGTAAAAAGGGACTGGCCCAATCTTTAACATCAATTGCCAGAACTTTCTTTGGTAGAGTGATGCGCAGATCATACCTATCAAAATTCGGCCACATCTCGACCTTGATGTTCTTCTCATCCATTGCAAGTAGTCGTTTCTCCAATCGGAGTTCTGCCCGTCCCGGCATCATCACAAATCGGCGTAAGTCGCGCCTCAACCAGTAGATGCGATCTCGTGCTTGTAAAATGCGTTCCCTGTTGATAAATTTCCTTGAGTATGCAGTCGCTCTACAGCGTTCATCTTCACAGAGAAACTCATTGCGCGTAAGACTGCGTTGGAGGAGGTTGCCACAATTGGGACAGCAAGAAAATGTACCCTGAACCATATAATGTAGCGGAGCCTCTTGATAAGCTTCTTCCAGGAGATTCTCTAAAATCTCAAGATTGGGATATGTATCCCGGCATTGAAGGAGTTCCAGGGCCGTAAGCACAGGTTTTTCAATAAGCAATCTACGAAAATCCGTGTAGGCTTGAGGATTATTATCATCTCTACAGATGCTAAATACCCGTTCCATAAATCGCTTCTCGCTTAATTCTGCTTCCACATCGCTTGTTGCGCATGCAAGGTTGTCGCATATCTCTGTTGGAAATTCACCAATTAGAAGCCGATCTTCAGGATTAAGTTGGATTTCTTGATAATTCAGAGGCCATTCTTTCAGTGGTCGTTGACACCACAAGAGGAGATCGGGAACACTTTTTATAAGAGGCAACTGTTGACGATAGCGTACCACATTTAGGCGATCCAATCCCAATTGCAGGGAAATAGAATACTCTCTATCCATGAGTTTCCCTCTTGCTATCTGTGTTGCACTACGTATAATTCCAGTTGCTATGAGGTGAAGAATAAGCATATCCGGCGACAGCACAATATCACTTTTTGCACTGGTACCAGGAATTGATCGAGATGAACGTGTCATATGAGTATAGCCCTCCAATATACTTATCATCAGTACAAATAAAATAACGTGTTGCTAAACTTATCTTTTTGTCTCTTATAAAAGCGGAAGATTTGTATCGAGTGACTTCGACATTTGTACATTTGTTGTGACATAGTCAAGTTTCTCATACATAGCTCTAGCCGCGTGATTATGTCCGAAGACGTGTAGACCTATTTTCTTTAATCCTAATTCACGCGCTTTTGTTTCCATCGCCAGAAATGCTTGCTCCCCATAGCCACATCGGCGGAATGGCTCATAAATATTGACATCATAGACGAATGCTCCGCGTTCGCCTGCTCTCTCGGTTGCTGCAAACCATAGCATGCCAACGTTTGTTGCAGTTTGCTCATCAACCTCATCAACTAGCGTAAAAAGATACTGGTTTTTGGTGTGCAGACCATCTGTCAGTATATCCGCGTATTCCTGCGTTGCTTTTTGCAGTGCATCCTCCGCATTCCACCGTCCTGCTCTGACATGTTCCTGTGCATAATTCGCAATAGCAACATCAAGATATTCTTGGTATTCGGTTTCATTCATTGGCTGTAAAAGTATCATATCTTATACTCCTTTTGCTGGTTGAAACATCGTGTTCGGTAGTTCTTCCATAGTATAATATATGCATTGGCCTATGTTGCATGCTATCAGGAACCGGCCAGGCTGAAAATGTACTTTCCCCCACTCGTCAACTGGTAGCCAGTGAACACATTGTGCCCATTATAGAGGCGTACCCCATACATTTTTAAGGAAGGCCACAACTCGAAAAAGAGTGCCTGGATATTGTGCATTTTCGCCTGTTTCACAAACGCCTGGGCATTCGCGAGCCAGATCGCCTGGCACTCAGGAGGCATTGCCGGAAGCAAATTTCTGTAAATGTTGGGTCCGGTTCCCTGACAATTATTGCCGTTTTTGTCATATTGCGTGCCATAGACTCCTACCTCTCCGTGGACAACCGGCTTATTATAGCTGGAGAAGTTCTTGTAAAAAGCCGCAGGGTCGTTGGAGTAGGCGTGAAAGTCGTAGAAGTCAACGTCATTACTCAAATTCGTCACCATCGGTGAAGAGGCCGGGTAGAGTTGAGCAAAAGAGTAGGTGAAGTTGTGTACGGTATCAACGCTTTTCGCCGTCGTATACATGCGTGCCAACAGGGCATACGTCTTCGTGAAATCAGCCGTATCATAAGGCAGATTGCAATAGCCATGCGAGTTCTTCGTTGGTGGATTGGCAATGACGAGCGACATTTCATTCACCAGATCATAGCCGTAGATGGCCGGGTTATTTTTGTAACGTGCGACGAAAGCCTTGAGAGCTGAGATAAATTGATCCTGTGTTGTCGGATTATTGATCAGAGACGGATTGAAGTAGTACCCAAGATTGGCACCAATTTCAGGCGGATCGCCACAATCGGGCGTAGACATCAGGGTGATATACGCCTTTATTTTGTCCTGTGCCAATCTGTTCAGCGTACTGTCGAGATTCGCGATGCTGCTGTTGAAATTGCTGCTCCATGTTTGCGTGGTATTACCGTAAGCGAATGTAGATAGTACCGGCCAGAGGCGCACCGTCTTAATATGATGCTTGCTCAAGAAATCGAAATCGGAGTACATTTGCGAGTGGCAGGGTGTGAAGACCACCGGCGCAAATGTCTGGAAGAGCGCTCCCCAGTAGTAATTGCCGTCTGTACCCAGGCATTGTGTAAACGAATCGTTAAAGCTGGCAAAGCTGCTGGTATTCGGTGTACTGGCGCTAGTAATGGCTATGCCGGGAGTGTTTGGTAGATTGCTTGCGCCTGATACTTCTAGCCCGGTAACAGCATGGAACGCAGAAACGAAGATTAAAAAAAGGACAGCAAAGGATACAAGGCATTTTTTCATCTAAAACCAATCTCCAGCCTTCGCTATCCTTGCGAGCATACATATCCTGGAAGGAGTGTCACAAGAGTGACAGCTATATTGATAAGTTTAGATGAAATGTGCAGTAAACAGTAGGGAGAAGTGGTAATGATCTGGTTACGATCTGGTTATGATTGGGTAATGATTTTGTGTAGCGAGCAAGCGAGCTTCTATGGCTCGTCAATTAGGCTTGTTCCTTCATAAGCATCTTCGATAGGGAATTGGACATTGAGGCTTTCCAGTGTGACAATATCGCCTGCTTCAAAGGTGTTGATGGTCCACCGTTCATCTTCCCGACGGTGAACTTCCACCAGAACATCGCCAGTGTCAACCATCATGTACTCTTGAATTGTTGAACTCGCTCGATAGTAGGCAGCTTTTCGGCCCCGATCAATAGCTTCTGTAGTGGGAGAAAGCACTTCGATGACTACACGAGGATAATGTATCGCATCTTTCTGGTTCCGGTCGCGCCGGTCACAACTGACCGTGATATCAGGGTAGACATAACGCTTTTCGGAGAGTTTGAGTTGAACATCAGAATTATAGACACGGCACGAACTACCCTTAAGTGGTCCCTTGATGATAGCCGTCAAATTAGCGATGGTGATCGCGTGATCGGGACTTCCCCCGGCCAGCATCCTCAATTCGCCATCCAGATATTCATAGCGTACAGTTTTGCTGTTACTATTGAGTATCAGGTAGTCTTCAACGTCCATGGCTGAGTATTTGTGTTGTGCCATTGTTCTTCCCTCGTTACTACTTATTTGAGAGCGTTCTGAAGTACATGATACCATATTTAAGAATGAGAGTGTGTCTGCACTCGCAAATTGCAAACAAATATTGTTCATACAGAAGGAGAACCAATATGCGGAAAGTTATTGTATCAGAGTTCGTGTCATTAGACGGTGTCGCGGAAAATCCCGCATGGACCTTTCAATTCGGAAGCAAAGAACAGGAGCAGTATAAATTCGATGAACTCTTTGCATGCGACGCTCTTCTCCTGGGGCGTGTGACCTATCAAGGTTTTGCCGCTGCCTGGCCTGCAATGAAAGGTACCGGAGAATATGGGGAGCGCATGAACAGCATGCCCAAGTATGTTGCTTCAACAACCCTCACCCAGATGGAGTGGAATGCCAGCCGGATCAAAGGGGATCTCGCGGAAGAGGTGTCCAGACTCAAGCAGCAGCCCGGTCAGGACATACTGGTTTTCGGTAGTTGCGAGCTTGTTTACACACTGACACAACTGGACCTCATTGATGAATATCGGCTGATGGTCTTTCCCATTGTTGTGGGGAGCGGAAAGCGCATCTTCAGAGACGGGAGCGAGCAGAAAATACTGAAACGTGTCGAGACAAAGACGTTCTCTTCAGGCGTCGTTGTTCTTTCCTACGAGCCAGTAGCCAAACAGGATGAAAAATAAACAACCCCAGTCAATCAGGGAGACAAAGGTGCTACAGGAAACCGTGCTGACCACATCTCTCTATAAAGCAGAATGGTTCACGCTCAGCGATGGCAAAGCACATTTGCGGTCAAACACTCTTTTTATATGGTGTTTGCCCCTGCAATGTTCCTGATAGAAGGGGTATGGGTGTTGTGATGGTGATGCTTGCGGTTTGTACGCATGGTGGGAGGGGTCCCGCCGATGTCGCACAAACCGCCGGGGCCTTCCCTTGACCCTTATAAACGTAAGTCACACAAGTACGATTGAATACTCCTCTTCTCCACATTTAAGAACTCACAAGTCTTTATAGGCTTTAATCTTCTGAAGTTCTTTTGGGTCTTGCACTTTCTTTATGAGAAATGCAACCCACTGCTCAGTATATATATATTCATTGAATGCCTCACTATACTGGCAATATTCGGTTTTGCATCCATCTGCTGTATGTAGCTTCGAACGTACATTATATAGTTTCCATGCTTTTGTATGGTCATTCACAGTAAATGAGACACCTGTAGCATCCTTCACACGTTTAACAACTTTTGTTGGACGTAATTTGCCTTGATCAGCTACTGGAACTCTTCTTTCTCTAATCATAGCAACGTCTTTTTCATATTGCCTCATTTCTTCTGGCTTTGTTGGGTCGTAATGTACAAACTCAATAGCATGGTCAGATGAGGTAGCATGATTACCTATACGGGGGATGAGATAAACACGGAAAGAGTACTGTGGGCTTTGCAGTACATCTAATGGTAGATTACTTTGATAAGCATCTATAAAGGTGCGGATAGTATCGTATTCTTGAGCTTGTGTGTGTTTTATAATTTCTCTCTGAAATGGCTCAATTTCAGAAAATTGTAGTGCTAATGCTAAAGATTGACCTAATGCGAAAAATGGTCCGAACTCTTTCTTTAGTAAGATTTCAAAGTTTAGCAATGAAGCTTGGCAATGTCCCGATAAAGTTAGGTCAAGCTGTGGTAGATAGCGATGTTCAATTTTATTGCGAAGTTTAGTAAGGAGGCGTAAATTTTCTCGTTCCGGCAAAGTTTCTCCTTTATAGTAGAAATCTGCGCACTCTGAGAGTTCCCAAGCTCTTGTATCTCCATCTAATATAATAGGATTACCGTTAGCATCCTTATATAAGTAGTCTACTCCCTTATGCTCAAATATTGCGTGAAATAGGGCGGTATATGCTATATGCATAAGAGCAAGATATCCAGGTGTCCGAAACTTTGCTGAAGGATTGTTATATGTCTGAACAGCAAGTAGCGCCGATTCTCTTGCTTTGTCTAGAAGATCATCAACCATCTGACTAAAATGTGGTCTAAGATTTCGTATATCAATATCTGCACGTTGAGCATGAATTCTGAAAAATACATCTTCATACATATTATGAAATTCTCTGCATGTAAGCAGACCATGTGCTTCTTCTAAAAACCAAGACCACTTTTTTGTTCGGTAGGCTTTCACGGTTTGCATAGACCATCCTGTGGCTTTGCTTATATCTTCTACTGTAAAGTGAAGTTTAGAATTTTCCGCATTTTTGAAGAAACTATAAGCTTTACTTATCTTACCAGCATTCTTTCTCACTACCATTTCTTGCTCCTAAAATGTCTTGTGCTGTTTATTCCCATTTCAATAAGCGATTAACCAAAATCTCCCCTTTTAGTTCAATATTGCCGGGGCCGATTATAACCTTTGAATCAAATAAACGTCCCTCGATTTTACAAGTAACTTTGTTAGCCAAAAGTAGATATCCGTTATTAAGGAGGTATTGTTATGTTGCTAGGGATTGATCATATTAAGCTCCCTTCTCTTGATGTACAAGCTGATTTAGTAGAAAAGCATGGTGCGGATACCTTGTTCTTCTGTCCAGACCCCTGGGCATTGCGTCATATCTTCATCAATCAGCAAACAGGTGAAACGATACGGGCGCGGCGCAATCGGTGGGTTTGCTTGTTCTGTGGACCGCGCAAAGTGGAGCAGTGGCGGCAACTGGTCAAGGCGGCTGAACCGATGTTGTTTATCACATTGTCGAAGGCGGGAAGAACAGTTCTAAGTAGGTAGTGTGATACAAGAATTTGCTCTCGCACGCTAGCATACAAGACAAAGACTAGTCCTTGCTCTGATTGGGTGTTTTCAAGGCACGCAACAACCGCTCAAGGCTTTTCTGATATATATCGTACTCTTTCCAGCGTTGGAAGTCACCAATATGGCGCATGCGTCGAATATCGGCGGCCCATGCTTGCTTGGTTTGCATGACTGTATCGTCCAATTTGACGGGGAACAAGACCAGTTTGTTTTGTTGCTGTTCTTTTTCAAAGGCGGTTTCGACTTCCTTTTTCACCCAGGTACTTTCAATGGAATGTTGCGAGAGTACCAGCAACAGTTTGTCATGGATGCGAATAGATTCGTCAATACGGCTACGGATTTCGTCACCTATCCGCATATCATGAGGTGCAAACCAGCAGCGTACATTGTTGTTTTGCAAATCGTCGTACAGACGCTTGACAAAGGCTTCATCTTGACTGGAATAGCTGATAAAGCAGGTGTAGTATGCGATGGGATGCTGTGCCAACGAGCGAGCATATTCGATGAACGTATCAGACAATCCTGCTCCGCGCAAGAAGACTTCGGGAATGTCTCCTTCCGACCGCAAGAGGGTATCGGTTCCAATGGTCGAAGGAAATTGGTGGATGACCGTTTCCAACTCTTGAACAGTGCGCATGTCAATAGCTCCAAAGCCAGTATATCCTATTCTCGTTTTTTTGAAGATAGCATTGCTAAGGTTGGCATGGTTGAGGTTGGCACCGATGAGGTTGGCATGGTTGAGGTTGGCGCTGCTGAGGTCAGTACCGTTGAGGTTGACATCTCCGAGGTCAGCATTGCTGAGGTTGGCGCTGCTGAGGTTGGCTCCGCCGAGGTCGGCGCTGCTGTGGTAGATACGGCTGAAGTCGGAATGGATGAGGAGGCTAGGGCTGATGATGGTACTGCTGAGAATGGCATTGCTGAGGTCAGCATTGCTGAGAATGGCATTGCTGAAAATGGTACCGTTGAGATTGGCACCATTGAGATTGGCATTGCTGAGGTCAGCACCGATGAGGTAGGCACCGTTGAGACTGGCATTGCTGAGGTCAGCACCGATGAGGTTGGAACGGTTGAGACTGGCATTGCTGAGGTAGGCACCGTTGAGACTGGCATCGCTGAGGTTAGCACCGATGAGGTTGGCATTGCTGAGGTCAAGTGTATCAGTAGGATGTTCCGCTCTCCATGTATTCCAGTTCTTGACTCCTTGCAGGAGACGGTCTACTTGTTCCTGATTTGCCATTATGTCTTGCTCCTCTTTTGGTATGGTGAACTCATTATAGAGGAGTACGGGCATGCTTGCAAGTGGGGCAATCTTGTTCTAAGCAGTGCCGCAAGTAAAGCGCACTGCTCAAAATACATAGAATTTGGTCTGGTTCTGTTGGTTGGTTTTTGATGCGTTCATTCAGGATTGGAGATGTGTCTATGGGAAGTTCAGTCAAGATTGTCGGCTCCAGTGTGGATACATTGGTGATGAACATCTATCCGACCGATAGCGCGGGTAATGCCGGTAAGCGTCTGGTCAAACTTCCTGATTTTCTTGTTGAGATGTTAAAGCAGCATCGAACAAGTTTGCTTGAGAAGCAACTAAAACTAGGGCAAGTTTGGGAAAATCGTGATTTAGTGTTTCCTGACCTGCATGGCGGATACTTTAATCCTGGATACCTTGATAAGGTGTTTGCTCGGTTGCTTCAAGATGCGGGTGTACCTCATATGCATTTCCATGATTTGCGGCATAGTGCGGCAACGATACTTCTGAGTATGGGCGTGAATATCAAAGTTATTCAGGAATTGCTAGGGCATAGTGACATTGCTATTACCTTGCGCGTGTATAGCCATTTGCTACCTTCGATGCAAGGGGAAGCTGTTGAGAAGTGGGAAGATGTGTTCAAACTGAATGATGGGGAAGATAGGAAAATGAAATAACATTTCCACATCTTTATTAGTGGAAGTAACAGATAAGAAAAGGCGTAGAAAACTGAGAAACTTGTAATTTCTCAGTTTTCTACGCCTTTATTTCTAAGTGGTAGGTACATCAAAAACGTCAAGGCGTACACGGTATACTCGGCGTTTTGGTTGTCTTAATGACTCAAAGGAAACTGTATTCTCCCAAAAGTCGGTTAAATGTGGTGGTTTGTTGCTCAACATGACTGTTTCTGCAATCATTCCTGGTTTCCATCCAGTCTGATTTAGTGTTTGTGTCTCAACAAGAATGCAAGGAACAATAACCTTTGGTTCAGGGTTATTATGAAGTAAACCTACAGCTCGGTGATATCCATCGCGTATAAAGTATCGTTCCTGATAGTGTGCAACACTGAAGAGATTGAAATTGACTTGAGGTACAAATGCTTGTGCAGGTACAGTTTGTCCTCCTGCAATTGTTGCCGGAATCTGGGTCGGTGCAAGTACGAGGTTTGGATTGGACGAGAAGAAAGTGTAACCTTGGTCGTTTAATTCAATTGAGCATTCCATTCGCACTGATGTAGGAAAACACAACTCTAATAATGAATCAGTATTTTTAGTTGCAGAGATTACTCGCTCATCTAAGTCGTCAATACGAACAAATGATTGGAATGCGAGAACCTGTTTCAGGTCAATCATTACTGGACGATAAGGTAGCCCTAGTTGACCGAAAACGTTTACAATATCTGGGCGTGTACGGATCGTGTCGAGGATGGGATTGTCTTCGCTCTCGATGGGGTTCGTAATGGTATAATTGGGACGTGAGGCCCTCGCCATGTTGTATTGCTTTATAAGCTGTTCAAGCTGAGCTAAATCTTCTCCTGGAAATGGGGGTCTGCCCAAAAGGAGATTTCGCTTTTCCTGATCGTCTAAGTAAGCCACTAATGTTCGTATGGTATGAATCTGAGAACGATTAGTTGTATGCTGTACTTGTTGTACTGTTGAGTTGTCAGTTACATTGGGATTAACTACATCCATAAAAAAGCTACCTTATCTACATGAACCTTTTATTTGTACCAGAACCTTTCAATAAGTTCTACCTGGTTTTTTGGTGTGTCATGTTGTAGATCAGTATATAAGCAATTGGAACAGATGTCAAGAGGTTTTGACACAACATATTGTGTTGTGAAAAAATTCCACACAACATATTGATTTTTATTTTGCGTAACAATTACTATTCTTTTCTCAGAGGATAAAGCCGGTAAAACTAACCATTATTCCTACGTGTGGAAGGTTTTGCTCTCATTATGACTTAACCCGATGTGTACGACAAAACGAAACCGCCTGAGAAGCCAGTTCTCAAGCGGTTTTAGTGGTGGAGATGAGGGAGAGTCGAACTCCCTGTCCAAACGGGCCTATCGTAAAATGTACTACAGGTTTAGTCGGCGTTTTTCTTTTCGCTTCTGACTCCCGCCGACGGGATTCTTTAGCGCTGGCCCTCTGGTCTTAAATGACGGCTAGAGAGCGGTCCCCGTCATAGCATCTCGTGTGTTCGACGCCCGTATCCAGTCCCGCGAGAAAAAACTGGGCGGACGACGCCTTACTGGTTATTAAGCAGCGAGAGCGTAAGCAGGTGCCGGTTTGGCATCTATTGTTTTGTCAGTTGTTTAACGAGAGTGCATACTGACACCTCGGCCTGCAATTCTACAATCTGTTCGTCTGTCGAAACCCGACATCCCCAGACGTTTGTCCCGAAAGTATAACTATCGCTAGTAACTCGTGGAACACCCTCATTGTAGCATATTTCCGCACGGATGGCAAGCGATTTATGGATGTTCGATAGGGCAACGATGGCGTTGGGAGGAGAGATGGCGGCCACAAGAGCCGCCACTACAATGATACGGCTATGCAATGTATGTATTTTCGTTTCGTATCATTGTAGTGGCGGCTCTTGTGGCCGCCATCGAACCACCGCGCCATCATTCCACCGCGCCATCGAACCACTGCGCCATCGAACCACTGCGCCATCGAACCACCGCGCCATCGTACCACAGCGTCATCATTCCACTGGGCCATCGTTCCACCCTGCCTGCCCATCACTGTTTACTGTCCCAGCCGTTGCAGAAACCGCTCCAGATTGATGATGGCGCGTTCGTGCTGACCCTCGCCAATCTTTTTCTGCTCATCGTATGCCTCGACTTTGAAGAGCAGGCGACGACCATCTATCTCGATCAGTTCCGCCGTTGCGCGTACTTTTTGACCGAGCGGCGTTGCCCCCAGATGGCGCACATTCACCACCGTACCAACAGTGACCTGTCCCGCTTCAAGATGCTCGGCAACCGCTCGCCAGGCTGCATTTTCCATCAGAGCAATCATCATCGGCGTGCCAAATACCTCGACGCCGCCCGCACCAACCGCCGCGGCTGTATTTTCGTGAACAACCGTGGTTGTCATCTCTCCTGTCAAACCTATCGCAAGTGCCATGTATAGGGTCCCTTTCGTGTCGCTGAATTTGCCCATACTATACAACATCAGAACAGGTATTGCCCTCATACCCCAATGAAAATGCCCTGTAGGTTGTGGGGTAGTAATAAATGTTAATACTCGCTTCAAATGAACAATCGTCGTAATGTCACTACACCCACTACACCCACTACACCCACTACACCCACTACACCCACTACACCCACTACACCCACTACACCCACTACACCCACTACACCCACTACACCCACTACACCCACTACACCCACTACACCCACTACACCCACTACTCTTCCCCGCATGTTGATCGCACCTCCAAATGTATTCATAGACAATTTTGTCAATGTGCATAAGCTATCCCTACTCTGTTCCTCCGTTTGCAGCGAATTACTTCCGTGGTATGATAACAATGCTATACTCGCTTCAGAGGAGGATATCATATTTCATGACGCAAAATCATATGCAACGTGTAGCCCATCGTGGTGGCTCAGCCCTCGCGCCCGAAAATACGCTGGCCGCGTTTCGCAATGCTCTGACCTTGCCAGTTGACGCTATCGAACTCGATGTGCATATGAGCCGCGACGGTCACATGATTGTCTTTCATGATAACACCGTGGAGCGGCGTACTGATGGCCTCGGCAATATGCTTGACCTTGATTTTGACTATCTGCGCGGCCTGAATGCCGCTGCACACTATCCCGGCGGTTGGCCTGAGCCGCAGCAGATACCGACCTTGCGCGAGGTGCTGGACATCGCGAAGGGGCATGTGCAGGTCTATATCGAAATCAAAACCAGCGAACGTGCCGGTATATATGGGCGTTATCCCAACATCGTGGAAACGGTCGTCAACGGAGTACGCGCAACGGGTATGCTTGATCAGGTATTGATTATGTCATTTGATTGGTCGCTCTTACCGCATGTCAAAGCGCTGGAACCAGCCTTGACAACGGGCGCACTTGTTGCGGAAGATACGTGGGATGCTCATGCAACGGGCGCGTTGACAACGCTAATTGCGCAGGCGCAATCGCTGGGATGTAGCTGGCTCAATATGGACTGGCAGTTGTGTACCGAGGATATGCCGAACATCATTCACGAACATGGGCTGAAAATCGGCCTGTGGACGGTCAATAGCCAGAGCGAGATGCGCCGTTTTGCCAGGGCAGGTGTGGACTCAATCACCTCTGACCGTCCCGACCTTTTTGCATCCCTCTAAAATACCCCCAAACATCCCATTTCAGCAGAAAACGTGTCTGATTGTAGCATTCATCCGTTCTATATACATGTCAGGGTGGCAAATGTACCATTACATTCAGCTTTGAGAACACCATATGTTATAATGAGCGCCAGTCAAAGAGGGAAGGTCTATTTTCGCACCTATCCAGGACTGCGAGCGGAGAGCAGCATGTTATGCAACAGACAGAAATAACTTCGAGCGTTATCGCGCCCGATTCATTGATAGACAGTAATTCATTGCAGACGGTGGCAATCTCAGTTGTTGTGCCGGTAATGAACGAAGAGCAGAGCGTACACACCTTGTATGAGCAATTGTCCGCGCAACTCGAAAAAATGGAGAAGAGCTTCGAAATCATTTTCGTTGATGACGGCAGTACTGATCGCACCTTCGCGGAAATAAAGAAGTTGTACGATGAGCATCCTGGCACTGTGCGCGTCATCCGTTTCCGCCGCAATTTTGGCAAAACGCCCGCGCTGGTTGCCGGCTTTAGTCGTTGTCGCGGTGAAATCATCTTCACAATGGATGGCGACCTGCAAGATGACCCCGCGGAGATGCCCAAATTCCTCGAAAAACTCGACGAAGGCTATGATCTTGTGTCAGGATGGAAATTCCCGCGCCTCGATCCCATATCCAAAACATTCCCTTCGCATGTCTTCAATGGTCTGGTTAGTCGTATGACCGGCGTTCACCTGCACGATATTAATAATGGCTTTAAGGCCTATCGCCGCGAAATTATCGAGGATACCAATTTGAAGCTGTATGGTGATTTTCACCGTTTTGTGCCGGTTATGGCGCACTGGCGCGGTTTCCGCGTGACCGAGGTGAAAGTTATTCACCATCCACGTAAATACGGCGTTTCGAAATTTGGCGCGAGACGCTTTGCCAGGGGCCTGATTGACCTGTTGAACGTCCTCTTTCTTACCACGTTCCTGCGTACTCCCCTGCGTCTTTTTGGGCCGATGGGCTTTGTCACATTCTTTATCGGCGTGGTCGTGGACCTGTGGGTTGTGATTAATGCGCGTTTCTTTTCACATGAGCCAATTCATAATCAGCCTTTGCTCTTTGTCGGTATCTTATTGATGATCTTTGGTGTCCAATTTATTCTCGCCGGTTTACAAAGTGAGATGATACGTCACTATGCCTTCCAGCCAGGAGAGGAATATAGTATCAGGCAGGAACTGAAATAATTCATGCAACGTATCTCGCGGCCTATGCTCAAAAAAATTGGCAAACGTGTTGTACAGATAGGTTTGCCAATCATCGTATTAGGATTTTTCCTCTATTATGCCGTGCATAACTGGAACGCACTTGCCGGGCATTCGTTCCAATGGGATCCCTGGCTGCTCACATTCTCCTTGCTGGGATTTATCGTGCAAGAGATATCCTTTGGCCTGATTTGGCGAGCGATTTTAGCACGGCTAGGCGCGAGCTTAGGTGTGCGCACCACCTTGCGTATCTATCTCGCGTCCGAATTTGTGCGCTATATTCCCGGCAACGTCTGGCATGTGCTGACTCGTATTCTGTGGGTCAGCAAATATGGCGTTTCGCGCACAACCGCCTTTGCCAGTATGACCATTGAATTAATCACGAAACTGGCTGCTGGCGTACTGGTCTTCGCGCTGAGCCTGTTGTTCTGGCATGATATCGGTGCAGTTGGCTCGTTTTTGCATAGCTCGTTTATCATCCTATTTGGTATCGCTATCATTCTCGCGCTGGCAATAGGTCTGCACCCTCGTGTTCTCAATGGCTTGCTGAATCTTGCATTACGAATATTGAAACGACAACCGATATCGCTCACTGTGCGCTACCGTGATATTTTGCTGGTGACACTACTGTGGAGTGGAAGCTGGCTCATCGCTGGTGGCGCGTTTTACCTGATGGTGCTGGCGCTCTGGCCGACGACGCCGATTGCCGCGTTACCTATCTGCGTTGGTATATACGCGATTGCCTGGGACATCGGATTCGTCTCGTTTATTACTCCCAGCGGCTTGGGCTTTCGTGAGGGGGCAATCGGCTTGTTGTTCGCCCTGGCTTTGCCAGTGTTACCAACCAGTCTGGGAGCGATTATCGCTCTGCTCTCACGCTTTGTCTCTACGCTGGCAGAAGTCCTCTGCGTTAGTGTCGCTTACCTGAGTGGTGGACGGCAGATGCGCGAGGTTCAAGCCGAACAAAGTACGCACAGTTCCCAGCTTGCTCAGAACAGTACATCAAACGAAGCGGGGGCAGCGAAGGATGAGGAACCAGGGTACCCGCAAGGGGATACCCCTACAATACTCGATTGTTCGTCCCGCGTATCCCGCGTATATAGTAGGGGTATCCCCTTGCGGGTACCCTGGTTCCCCTTGCGGGTACCCTGGTTCCCCTTGCGGGTACCCTGGTCTTTGTGGGTACCCTGGTCTTTGTGGGTACCCTGGTCTTTGCGGGTACCCTGGTCTTTGCGGGTACCCCGCTTCCACAATAATAATTTGCAGACCTCGGATTTCTGGCAAATGACCTCAATAAAAGTTATGGTTGAAGGAGGTGTGGTTGGTGACTAACGCAACATGGCGAAAGCACCTCTCTGTCTGGCGCAATCGCCTCTATTTGTATCCCGCGCCCGATGCCATGCCGCGCACATGGGCGTTCTGGGTGACGACTGGTCTGGTCGCCCTGCTTGCATGCCTCTATGCCGGTTATTTTATCATTTACTTGACCAGTCGCCAGGCAGCGTTTTTGACGCACGCCGAAGACCTCGGCATTATGGATCAAGCCATCTGGACGACCCTGCATGGCAATATGCTCCATATGACCATTTGTAATATTGTCGGTGATACAAACTGCTACAGTTTGAATGGCATTCCGCGCTTTGCTATCCATTTCGAGCCAGTTCTCTTTATCGTCTCGCTTTTTTACATACCCTGGCCGAATCCGGATACGCTGTTGGTTCTGCAATCAATCGTCGTCGCAACGGGCGCATTTCCCGCCTTCTGGTTGGCACGCTTGCGTCTACGCAATGAATGGGCCAGCGCCGGTATTGCCGTGCTCTATCTGCTCTATCCCGCGCAGCAATATGCCCAGGTTAATGATTTTCACGCGGTCACGTTTACCGCTTCATTCCTGCTCTTTACACTGTATTTCATGTACACGCGGCGCACGCTATGGCTTTTTGTCTTCGCCATTCTCTCGATGGCCTGTAAAGAAGAGATACCGCTCGTCATTATCATGTTCGGTTTATGGTCAATCCTGTTTCAGCATCGCTGGCGCAGCGGGCTGGCATTGACGCTGCTGGCTGGCGTGTGGACTGTGTTCAGCTTATCTATTATTCCGCATATCTTTAGCCCTCTCGGCCATCCGCTTCTGACAACCCGCTTTGCTGGTTTGAATCAAGGCTACCTGCATTATGTGCTGCATTTAATGGCGCACCCGACCACCACAGTGAAACAATATATCCTGGAGCCGAGTCATCTCTATTACCTGCGCGTCCTGTTGACTCCTGCCGGTTATCTCCCGCTCCTGGCACCGTGGGTATTGATATTAGCCGTTCCTTCGATGGCTCTGAATTTATTGAGCAGCGACCCGAACATGTATAGCGGCATGTTCCAGTACAATGCCGAAATTGTGCCTGTACTGATTTTCTCAACTATCGAGGCAATTGTGCTGATAATCTGGCTGGCACAATGGTGTATGAACTGGCTATGGAAACAGCGCAGTGCTTCAGAGAACGCAGAGACAGCAGCAAGTGAAGCATTTACGGCCCGTAACCGCTATGTGAATCGCTGGTTGCACGCGGGCTTGCTTGCTCTATTGCTCTTCTACTCGCTCTTCAGTGTGGTCAAGGCGGATACAAATAACGCGAATATGCCTTTTGGGCAGGGATTTGTCTGGCCGCAAGTGACGGCACACACCGCGTTAGCCCAGCACTTCATAGACATGATTCCCGCGAATGCCTCCGTCTCTGCGCAGTCGGATCTGGTGCCGCATATCAGCCATCGCAATAGTATCTACCTGTTTCCCTATGGCGACCAGAACGCCGATTACATATTTCTTGATGTCACCGGCAACATCTATCCCTCGTTTAACGAGTTTGACTTTATCGGTCGGGTGAAACAGGTATTGTTGAGTGGAAATTATGGCGTTCTTGCGGCCCAGGATGGCTATCTATTGCTGAAACGTGGACTCCCACCCCCTGGCATTTCGCCGTTTTCACCGGTACAGAGCGGCGATGTCTATAACGAATTACCGAACCTGCCGCCGGGTTTCTGCTCGTTCATGAATGTCGCGCCACAACAGGTCGCTAATCCTTTGCAGGTCTCTTTTACCAGCGCGACAAATCCGGCGAATAGCATGAATCTGGCAGGCTATAGCGTTGCCGCCGCTAATCCGTCCAGTATCGTGTCCGGCTATTTGCAGGTAACAACCTACTGGAAGGTCAGCAGTCCAACACAGACACCAATGCAGGTGATTGTCTTTATGACCGATAGTAGCGGCAAAGAGTATTATGCCAGTGGTGGTTTTCTAGGATTCAACTGGTGTCCAACGAATACCTGGACGCCGGGAGCGGTACTGCAATTGACAAGCAATGTGCTGGCTATGCCAAAGATGCCAATCGGGCTAGCCCATGTGTCTATCGCAGTATTGCCACTTACTCAGCCATACAGTACAATAATGAGTGTCAACGATCGGCTGGCTGTACAAGTAGTGACTGCTCCGGGTACAGTCGCCTCGACACAGGGAACCAACGGGTTGGAATTAACGGCGCTGAGGCTTATTGCTTAATATCTTTGGAAGCGTCATAGAGACGCAAGTCATAAGAAAGAGGTTGTGGTGATGGGCGTTTATCTTGGTCAGCTTCCCCCTGCTGAACTCGCTCGGCTAAAAGCTGAATTAGCAGAGACGCTGATTGCACATTTTTGCTATCCGCGATTTTTTGATTATCGCACGAGTACGTTGCGTACCCGTCCGGTAGATCGTGCCAAACGACAGGAAGTCTGGCTCTACCTCAGCTCCATTGATTTCACCGCGTGGGGCCGTGTTGATTTGATGTCACCAGAATTCCAACATCAGATTGAACGGCTTCTGATACATTACGTACAAAGGAATCGCAATTTCTTCGGTGAACAAGGCCGCAAGCGCATGTCTGATATTCGCATGCTCATCAGCATGGCGGCTACCAGCGTGGTACAGGGCATGCGAGGGCATTTAACTGGTCAGCGCCAGAACAACCCCCCCTTTGGTAGCCCACGCCCGGTAGTTTCCTGGTCAACGACAAACGTGACTGGTCGTATTGAGCGACCCTGGGAACAGATGCTGCCTGCTACAATGCTCTTACAACAGCAATTGCAAGAACTACGTGGAGAGATGCTTGCCGCTCTTCCAGTTGAGACGCAGCCACCCGTCGTAGCCGCGCCAAAACGGAATATCGCTCCTCCTACCTCTGTACCGCCCCCCGTATCGGCACAAGCTACCAACGGCCGTGGGAAGAATGGTACCAATGGCGTAAGTCAACCGTCTGTGCCGGAAACTCCCACGTATAATACTCAGCATAATATGCCTCCCTCGGGTGGCAATAATTCTTTGTCCCCAGTAAGGCAAACAACACCCGCCTCAAACTCCTCCAGTGTGCGCAATTTTGAATCGACGATCACTCCCGTCGAGACACCGATTGTGAAGCCTCCCGCTATTCCACAATCAGCGGGACCCACTATCGCAAAAGGGGCTGTACCAGGAAAAACACCTTCTCCTGCACAGGTGCAGTCACCAGCATCTGTGTCTGCAGCCACGCCACCATTAGCGCCAGTGGCACCATCGCCTGTAGTCAGAAGAACGGCACCGCCATCGGCATCTTCTACAGCAGTGCAATCACGCTCTATTTCGTCAACAGCATCGCCGTCGGTATCCCCGCCTGCTGTTACTCAGCAACGTGAAAACGCCCCTCAGCCTATCAGCGAGGAAGACATCGCAATCTTTGAACAGATGCGCCATCAACTTATAGTCTGGCTGCGTATTGAAGTTATTCGCGCCGGGAAAGACATTGCGGGCTACGGTCCATTACAACTGCTTGAATTGTTGCGCCAGCAAGAGAACGTTGACGAGACCCGCTTACAAGTGGTCTCTACGTTGCTCAACCTCTCGAATCAGGTGGTCAAAAATGGTCACGCCACCATACTTGATTACAAGCAAACATTGATGTTTCATCTTATCCACACCAGGCAGTAGTATTGTTTGCATACAAACATCATCCTGATACAGGCCCTGCGTGAATAACTTCAATACGCAGCATAACCGAAAACGGGATGATGTTTGATGTTTTGGAAACGCATGACATAAAAATTTCGTTAAGAATGTCAAATGACCCCAGAATAGCCACTTTTCTTCTTCCTCATTTGTCTTCATCTATGGTATAAGTATAGCAACTACATAGTATTGGATATATTTGTAGGTAAGACGTACATATTTTGGGTACATAGTCACTATTTAGCGAACTTGTGCAGCTTGAATGAGGGGATTTAGACGTGATGACTAAGGGTAGGGAAAATGCCGCAGAAAATTTAAGCGATGTAATTGAACTTATTCGTAAGCGACGACAAAGCGGACTATTGAGCATTGAGAGTATACAGGGTGGTCTTTTTGAGGAAGGGGAAATTTTTTTCCAGGGCGGCCAGCCAATCTATGCTCGTCAGGGTCAAGCCACCAGTGCAGATGCTTTCACCCGGTTGCTCAGTTGGGAACAGGTCTATTTTGCTTTCTTTACCAATCAACCTCAACCTTCTGCTAATATACCATCGGCGATCAGAACCCGCGCTAATGTTGCAATTGCGACTGATCCCCTGGCGCAATCCGTTAACCCTGCACGCTCAAATGCAAACGACACCGGTCCCTTTGGCAGCAGAAGTCAGGCAGTAATACCTGATAGAAATTCCAGCAGTGATTTTCCACTTATTGGCAATACACCTGGATTGGAATGGCTTGTTCCCCAGAAACTCGGCAATGACCGCAATGTTTTATCTCTACCGCTCACACGCCCACAACGCTCAATTTATCTCCTGATAGATGGCAAGCGTACCGTCTCAGATCTTGCTCGCTGTACACGCAAAAATTTGCAAGAGATCGAGCGTCTTCTCAGCGAACTTCAGGAACGCGGCCTCATTAGTATTTGAAACCCGAAAATGTGCGGACGCGATAAATCGGTCCCTACGCTGCTGAGGTAATCGCCGGTAACAGTTCGTGCAATTGCTCTAACCAGTTGTTGCCGAAAAGTCTGCGGGGGATGCGTATCACACCCTGCTGTACTCGCGCCTCGTTGTGAAAACGACGATAGAGCGCAATGCGGTTGGGAACCACGGTACGCCGTACTGTGAGAACAAGCTCATTGTCTTTCAGTGAGATCGCCTCGAATCCCAGTGCCGCTGCCTCGACCTTCAGTCGTACCATTGTCAGCAAATTCTGCACCGGTAGCGGTGGTGCGCCAAAGCGGTCGCTTATCTCCGCGCTCATCGCCTCAACCTGCTCAGGACGATGCAGGTTCGCCAGTCGCTGGTAGAAATTGACCTTCAGTGTGCGGTCTCCCACATAATCGTCGGGCAGATAGGCATCAAGCGGCAGGTCAATTGATGCCGTTGGGGCGCTAACCTCCATCTGTTTCCCTTGCATCTCCTGCACAGCCTCCGCGAGCAATTTACAATACAGATCGAAACCCACCGAGTTCATGAACCCGGATTGTTCCGCGCCGAGCAAATTGCCAGCGCCGCGAATCTCCAGGTCTTTCATAGCAATGCGGAAACCCGCCCCTAGCTCCGTCGCTTCAAAGATGGCACGCAGGCGTTTCTCCTGAATGGGCGTCAATTTCGCATCCTTGTTATAGAGAAAGTAGGAATAAGCCTGGTGTGTGCCGCGCCCAACACGCCCGCGCAACTGGTATAACTGCGCCAAACCAAAGTAGGCCGCGTTGTTTACAATAATTGTATTCGCGTTGGGGATGTCGAGGCCATTTTCAATAATCGTCGTAGAAATCAGTACATCATACTCACCACTCGCAAAATCCAGCATCACACGCTCCAATTGGTCTTCCGGCATTTGCCCATGCCCCACGGCGAAACGCGCCTCCGGTATGAGACGCTGCAACTTCTGCGCAATCACCTGAATGCCCTGTATGCGATTATGCACAAAGAACACCTGTCCCCCACGATCAATCTCGCGCACAATCGCCTCGCGAATCAGGCTTTCGTCATACTCGCGAATGGTTGTGTGAATAGGCAAGCGTTCCTGTGGCGGCGTTTCAATCACACTCATATCGCGTAAATTCACGAGCGACATGTGCAATGTGCGTGGAATAGGCGTCGCTGTCAGCGTCAATACATCAATCTCTGTACGCATCTGTTTGAGACGTTCCTTGTGAGTGACGCCAAAACGCTGCTCTTCATCCACAATCAGCAAGCCAAGATCGAGGAACACCACGTCTTTCTGCAACAGGCGGTGCGTGCCAATAATGACATCTACCTTTCCTATTGCCAAATCCTCCAGCACCTGCTTCTGCTCTTTCTCAGAGCGGAAACGGCTCAACATCTCTACTCGGACAGGGTAGGCTTTCAGTCGCTCTTTAAACGTGTTGAAGTGCTGCAATGCCAGCACAGTTGTCGGTACCAGGATGGCGACCTGTCGCTGGTCGAGGACAGCTTTAAAGGCGGCACGTAGCGCGACCTCGGTTTTGCCGTAGCCCACATCGCCGCAAACCAACCGATCCATTGGTCTGGGGCGCTCCATATCGGCCTTGACCTCTTCGATGGCGCGAATCTGATCGGGCGTCTCCTCGTAAGGAAAGGCATCTTCAAGTTCCTGCAGCCATGGCTGCTCAGAATCGGGTGGAAAAGCATGCCCAGGTTGGGCCTCACGCACGCTGTAGAGGCGTAAAAGCTCCTTCGCGATATCCTTTACGTTCTCTTTGACCTTCGACTTTGCCCGTGTCCACTCGCTCGTCCCCAGTTTGCTCAGTCCTGGCACAGAGTCGCCCATGCCAATGTAGCGCGTCACCCGGTCGAGTTGATCGGTGGGGATATACAGTTTGTCCGTGCCAGCATATTGAATGAGCAGGTATTCGCGCTCAACGCCCGTCATATGCAGCTTGACCAGTCCCTCGAAGCGCCCGACGCCATGTTCCTGGTGAACAACGTAATCACCAGGGTTAACCTCGGAAAGAAACGAGGAAGGCGTTACCGGCTTACGTCGTTGTGCGTTGCGTCGCCGCGACCAGCCGAAAATCTCAGCATCAGTATAGACATGCAGTGCCAATGCTCGTGATTGCCATCCCTCTGAGAGTTGTCCCTGGATAAGCGTCAATGTCCCAGGCTCTGGCAGCGACTTGATATTCGTTCCTGGACTAACATGAATTGTTTCCTCCTGGAGAATAGACTCATCGCTCAACATTTCTGACATGCGCCGCGCCTGGGCTGTGACTATCACCACGCGGTCACGGCGATCAAGGGCCTTGCGACAATCCTGCACAAAGCTGCGCAAGCGTCCACCATACGAATTGGCGCTGCTATACTGAGGCATCAGATGCTCAGTGCCGCCCTGTAAACTGGCGTCGAAGTCGCCCTCGGCTGCCGAGAGGATACCGGCAAATTGCAATTGACGGCGTTGTTGTAACTGTGGTGCCAACTGGTTCCAACTGACGTGGGCATCGCGCAAGTGCGGCGGATTTTCGCGGTCGTGTTCAAATCTCTCTTGCATCTCGCGTGCCTGCTCATCAAATTCCGCAATCCGATTCTGGATGGTCTCCGGGTTATCCAGGATCAGCAAACCACTATGCGGCAGGTAGTCGAGAATAGTCGCCGTACTGTGCAGGTAGGGCAGGTAAAAGGCGATATCATCAAACGAGCGCCGGTTGCGCAACTCCTCTATATCATGCTTCCATCGCTCCTCGGCATCGCGGTGTAAGAAACTGCTATCCAGTTGTGCCAACTCTGCTACCGCCTCTGGGCCGCGAGCAGGGAGGGCTTCACGTGCCGGGCCAATCACGCACTCCGCGATAGGATTGAGCGAACGCTGGGTCTCCTGGTCGAATGTGCGTAATGATTCGATTTCATCACCGAAGAACTCGACGCGCACAGGTCGCGGCAGCGTCGAAGGAAAGAGGTCAACTATGCCCCCGCGATGGCTGAATTGCCCTGGCTCCTCGACCTCCGCCACTGGTTCATAACCCAGATTAAAGAGGTGTTCCAGCATAGCGTGCAAGTCAACCTCTTGTCCCGGTTTCAACGTATAGAGCGCGGCAAACAATTCTTTCGGTGGAATAATGGGTTGCGTCAGGACACGCGCCGAACAGAGAACAACCACATCTCGCTCTTGTTGCACCAGCGCAATCAAAGCCTGCATACGTTGCTGTGTTGTCGTGCCATCGCCCATCAAACGCTCATACGGCAGCGCGTCCCGGTCGGGCAAAAAGTAGATTACTTTCGGCTCTCGCGCAAAGACCTGTAATTGCTCCATCATCTGGCTGGCCTGTTGCTCGTCGTCAACCACGACAAGCAGTGGCTGTTTCAATGCCGATGCCAGTGCCGAGATAACAAATGGGCGAGCGGATTCCGTAATTCCGGTCAGGGCTGGCATGCCCTCTGCTTTATGTATGTTCTCGACCAGCCGTCGAAACTCTGGTCGTTGTATCAATATTTCAAGAAGTCCCTGTAATGTCACACTTACCTCCAAAGGGCATAACAAATCTGCTCCCACGGACATCTTGCGTCCCTGGGAAGCATACACGCTATGCCCCTGGCCCACTATCATTGTTGGAAAGAGCTTATAGTATACCGTCCTTCCAATCAGGCCTGTTCCCTGTAATCATACTCCAATGACGCCCGCACTGCAACTATATAGTATCCCAATGAAAGGATTGTACAACAACGCTGGCGGGTCAAGGCTTTGATCCACCAGCGTTGTTGTACAATCCTTACACTATCACTCTCATTTACACCGTGTGCCAGGTATGACCACCATCGGTTGTGTGTAGCAAAGTTGAACCGAGCGCCCACCCATTGGAATCATCCACGAAGCTCAACTGCGTCATATGCAGCGAACTGCTGAGCAGTTTTTGCCACGTATGACCACCATTTGAGGTCGCGTAAAGTAATCCGTTCATATCAACGGCCCATGCGTGTTGCGCATCTATAGCATAGACGGTCTGTGCCTGGAACGAAGCAGGTGTACTGGAAGCTTGCGTCCAACTCTGCCCACCATTGTTTGTGATGTACATCATCGTGCTACCGCCGTTACCGTTATTGATGAGGGTTACGGGCATGATGCCGGCATTACCGAAGAAGACCGGCGGCGTTGTCATATTGAAGGTTGCGGTGTTTGGCGGTAATCCTTGCTTTTGCCAGGTGTGACCGCCATCATGCGTGACGTATAACCAGGGATAGTAGGAGTAATCGCCACCGGTCGCCCATCCGTTCAATGCATCCTTGAAGGAGATGCCAGATTTCAGCCCTCCATTGGGTAAGCCGCTATTGCCTGAAAGCGTATTGGCAATCAGACTCCAGTTTTGCCCACCGTTGGTCGTGGCAAAAATCTCAACGCTCTCACTACCCGCGGCGGGGCCACCATTGGTCACAAGTTCAATCCAACCATCCTGGGTGTTCACAAAGTGAGGCGCGTCTCCTACCATACTGTCTGCGTTGGTTGTCAGCACGCTCGTTGACCATGATTGCCAGTTTTGCCCACCATTCTGCGTGCGTAAAACCTGAATAGCGTTAGGGTTCGGGCTATTAGGAAGGGTTGCCGCAATCCATGCGTTCTGCATATTCATGAAGTCCGCTACCGGATTCTTGATTTGTGTCGTCAATGGTCCGGCATTGACCCACTGTGCGCCTCCATCGCTTGTTTTCAAGACGGCTGAATTGGTCAATGCCCACCCATCAGTCGTGGTAATCATACGAATCTCTTTGAATGTAATCTTCGCGGCAGGCGTTCCCTGTATTACAGGAGTAGCTGTGCTGCCCGCTGTTGTCGCGGTCGGGGTTGTTCCAGTCGTCGCTGTTGTCGCGGTCGGCGTACCGGCATTCCCATTGCCTGTTGTAGTGGACGCGCCACAGGCGGCCAGCAACAGAGCCATCAAGAGAATGGTGGCAAACAAACTACCCTGAAATGCACTCTTACGATTTTTTGTGATTGATCTAGCTGTTTTCATGGCTTTATTCCTTGCGTGAAGAACCGCATACGCCTTGTTCCATGTTCATGAATATTACATTTTAACGTATTCCCATGCATAAATTTCCTGTTTCCACACGTTACAATAGGAGGTCTCGTAAGGGACTCCACGCGACTTTGAACCTCTCTCTATTTATATCAATGCCAACCATACTTGAAATATTCCGCCTGGTTGTAGGCACACGCTGTTTTGTGTAAAAATACCATTTCATAGCTCCTTGACAAAGAGTATGAAAGGGATTAATATTTCAGTAAACATTGAAATATTAGCATGTCGTTCGATGTATATCTCACAATAGGGGATGTACGGGCGGGCGGACTGGCTAAAGTTGTCCCTACATGTTGAATATTGGGAAGGACATTTCGCCCATATGAGTAGTATACAAGAAGCGTATAAGGCAATTGCTGACCCGACGCGGCGGCGCATTTTAAAGTATCTTCGTGGAGGGGAGCGCACGGCTGGTGAATTGGCGGAGAATGCCGGTGTTGGGCGTACCGCTCTCTCACATCACCTGATGGTGCTGAAACTGGCCGACCTTGTGCGCGTCGAGCGACGGGGGCAATTCCAGGTGTACTCGTTGAATACCACCGTGTTCCAGGACCTGCTCACAGAAATTGTAGGCTGGCTGGGAGGTATGGACGACAATGCGAGTAATACGGAAAATCTGCTTACTGCTGATACAACCGAAGTCGTATCTGAAGAGAGTCCAACGCAAGGGCCTGTTTCTGACCTGTGAGAGATAATTGAAATTATGGGAGGCATACTATGAGTTCTGACTCTACTGAAAATAGTCCTGAAAAGGTGGCACCGCTATCTCCATCGTCTCGTGCAATTACCATCTTCCTCTTAACCGTGATTGCGCTGCAAATCATTGTTTCGCTGGTAACTTTTCCGTTGCTACCGGCTAGAGTACCGATACACTGGAATGCGGCCGGCCAGGTAGACGGCTATGCTTCCAAATGGTTCAGCCTCATCTTTTATCCCCTTATGAGTATTGGCATCGTTGTGCTGATACGAGGGCTGATGGCGATCTCACCCACGTTGGATAAACAGGGGCAACGTGCGAATCTCAAATTCGCCAACATCGTTATCGCCGGAGTAGTACTCCTGTTCCTGATATTACAACTCGCGGCAACTGCAATTGCATTGCATATGCCCATAGATATGACCTTCGTGATAGATTTAGCCGTTGCTCTGCTCTTTATTGTGATGGGAAATTTTATGGGCAAAATTCGACGCAACCTGTCAGGCGTCGGTATAAGAAACCCGTGGACGCTTGCCAATGACACGGTTTGGGAGCGCACTCATCGTCTGGGTGGCTGGTTATTCGTCGCCGTGGGATTGCTCAACGTCGTACTCAGCTTTATTCCGAACGTGCGTTTCTTTGGGGTGCTGGGAGGCGTATTGTTGATAGTAATTGTTACAACGATTTACTCATATGTTGTTTACCAGCGCGTAGTCACTCATGGCAATGAGCCATTGTCGCCACCCTTCAATCAAGGGGAATAAACCAGGAGAAGATAGGATAACTGGATGCTCGCTTAGCCTATCTTCTCTTCTTGTACTTCCGGGGATGCAGGAACGGATGCCGCCTGGGCTTCTTGCTCGCGTTGTAGACGTGCCAGTCGAGCCTGTTCCTGGCGTTCTTTCTGACGCTGCCGCTTCTCAGCCGCTTTCTGCTCGCTTTCGGGGTCAGCATTGATGACATTCATAGTGGTAGCGACACCTTGCCGGATAAGCAGTTCTATCGCTTCAACAGCCTGATCTTCGCCTGTATCGAGAAGGATGCGTTCGTCGCCCGTTGGCACACCGAGGACATAATCTATTGTATCCATATGGCTATTAGAGGGTCGCCCGATACCGACACGCAGGCGGGGGAATACGTTGGTGTGCAGGTGCAGGATGATATTGTCCAGGCCCTTTTGTCCACCCGCGCTCCCTTTCGTGCGCAGCCGTACTTTGCCGACCGGCAAATCGAGGTCGTCACAGACCACCACGATATCCTCCGGCTGCACTTTGTACCAGCGCAGCAGTGCGCCCACCGCTTCACCGCTGAGGTTCATATATGTGATGGGTTTGACGAGAACAACTTTCTCGCTGCCAATAGTGCCGCTTGCCAGTATTGCCCTGTTGCGACTCTCATTCCACGCCCAACCCAACTTCTGAGCCAGTTTATCTACCACACGAAAGCCAACATTGTGACGGGTACGCTCATATTTGAGGCCAGGATTGCCCAGCCCGATAACTAATTTCATTACTCTTTATCCAATATTTCAGGTGTCCTGGGTACTACAGAAGTAGCTAGCGACCGTAGGCAAGGCGAATCGCCAGGTATTGCGGCAAGCCCACTTTGAGAATCTTTTCCTGTGTCTTATGAAAATTATACGGTATGCGGTAAAACTCAAAACCGCGTTCCGTATCGTAAATCATAAAGGCCGCTCGTGCGTCGCCGTCGCGGGGCTGTCCGACGCCGCCAGGGTTGATAATGGCCCGGTAATCTTCCGGCAGTTCCCAGTATCCTTCGGGCGGCGTCAACATCTCATTTGTAACCTGTATCATGCTTTCAGTCAGCCCCAGTAACTCCAGTAGTTCTTCGATTTCGCTATTCAAGCTCTCATTATTGAAAGTTTCATGCTCTACGCCATCATCAACCCGCTCATCCGAGTCCTCTTGATTGCCTTCGTTGTTCTCGCTATCATCGCTACTCAATGCGCTTTCACCTGAGACGATATCTTCTTGCTCGTCCTGAAGCGGTGTTTCCTCTTCAGTATCTTTTGTCTCCTCAACCAGCGCATCAGAAGCTTCCTGTGTCATCATGGTTTCATCATCTGGTGTTTCAAGAGCGCCCTCAATAATAATGATTTCTGTGACAGGAAGCTCAACTTCCGGGTGAGTATCCGCGTCATGTTTTTCCAATACCATGTTGGCATCGTCTTCAGTCATTGTCTGTCCGGTATCCGGGTCCGCATAGGCACTCTCGGCCTGTGCTGCCGCCTTCGCTGTGTGAAGAGTAGAAGCAACTGTTGCCATGTCTGCTGTGTCTTCCATCTCGTCTGTAGCCTCGGAGCCGGTAGGTACATGTGATGACCCATTCCGTTCCACTCCCTCTAATGGCAAGGTGGGAGCATTGGCGATAGAATCGGGTTGCTGAAAGATGACCGGCACGTGGGTGTGTCCAACAAAGCACAGACGACTGCTAAAATGTTGAAAACTGCGTTCCGCCAGCGCCTCCGACGTGAGATATTCCCACAATGGCCCGTAGGGACTGCCATGTACCAGCGTACAATCCCCTATTTCCAATCGTTCCGGCAGATTTGTGAGGAAGGCACGGTGTTCCTCTGTCAACTGTTGCGCAGTCCATTCCGCGGAAACTCGCGCAGCCGTGCTAAAGTCCTCTAAATCAATTTTGCCAACGGCGGCCCAGTCGTGGTTGCCCGCGATAATGACATTAGTGCGCTTACGCAGCAACGTAATGCACTCATTGGGGTTCGGTCCATAACCGACCAGATCACCAAGAAACCAAAGCTGGTCTATTGGTTCCTCTTTCGAGAGGGAATCTATCTCCGCAAGTACCGCTTCGAGTGCTTCCAGGTTGGCATGTACATCGGTAAAAACAGCATAACGCATAGCAATTTACTCTATCCAAATTAGTTTTATTAGCAGCAAGTCTATCCATGTTCGTGTGTGCCTATTTTACCATGTTTCGTTCCATGTTGCTAGTAGGGACAGCATCAGCCAGTCCTCATCCCCAATCCTCCATTATTTGCGAACCGTAGGGACCGATTTATCGCGTCCGCATTTATTGCGTCCGCATTTCTCGAGTCCGCGTTTCTCGAGTCCGCGTTTCTCGAGTCTGCATTTCTCGAGTCCGCGTTTCTCGAGTCTGCATTTCTCGAGTCTGCATTTCTCGAGTCTGCGTTTCTCGCGTCTGCATTTCTCGCGTCTGCGTTTCTCGAGTTTGCGTTTCTCGAGTCCGCATTTCTCGAGTCTGCGTTCCTCGAGTCCGCATTTCTCGAGTCTGCGTTCCTCGAGTCTGCATTTCTCGAGTCTGCGTTTCTCGAGTCTGCGTTTCTCGAGTCTGCGTTTATCGCCAAATGAGAGTATTGAGCAGGCGGACGCGATAAATCGGTCCCTACAAGTAACCAGGCAAGGGATGAGAATTGCACAAATTTGATCGTTTATTCAATCAGTATTCCTGAATTGTTGTTTATCCCGTTACATTGTCCTATGTAGGAGAGAAAGGCGCTTATGAATCTGCAACAGTGGTTTTCAAGGCAGCAATCCCGGCGCAGTGTTTTGAAAAAGCTTGGTATTATTGCCGGGGTCGGCGTAGCTCTCGATGCGGGAGCATTCGCCGTCAACAAGACGTTTGCTTCGATGACACGGAGTGGCTCCAACCCCATCAATCATATTTTGATTGCATGCCAGGAGAATCGCAGCTTTGATGAGTATTTTGGCTATTATCCCAGAGCGGGACGGTTTGGCTTGCCCCCGAATTATTCACAACCCGATGGTAAAGGCGGCACTACCAAACCGTATCATTTTTCCCTCCCGTTTTCCAACAGTCCCAATCATGCGTGGCAAGATATTCACAACGAGTGGCATAATGGTGCGATGAATGGTTTCTATACCACCGATGGCTCAGATGCGATGGGCTACTACGATGGTTCCGACCTATCCTACTATTATGGTCTTGCCGACGCTTTCACTCTTTGTGGTAACTATTTCTGCTCGCAACTTGGCCCATCCACACCTAACCGTCTTGCCCAGATATCTGGCACCGCTGGCGGCAACACCACTGATACCCTCAATCGTGGTACTCTCGACTGGCCTACCATCGTAGATTTGCTCGACAAGTATCATATCACCTGGAAATGTTATAACCTCGGACTCGGTACTGGCACATCGCTTGAGGATTTCAACCCGCTGGTTTTCTTCAAACGCTGGCAAAACGACCCGCGCCTGAACTTTTCCGATGATGATTACCAGAGCGACCTGAAAGCTGGTACATTGCCGCAGGTCTCGTTCCTGGTGACAGAGGCAATCATCAGTGAGCATCCACCCGCCGATATCCAGATGGGTCAGAAGGAGATGTCAGAGGTCATCAATGCCTTGATTGCCTCGCCGCTCTGGAAGAGTTCCGCGCTCTTCTTGACGTATGACGAAGGCGGCGGCTACTTCGACCATGTAGCACCTGCACAGGTGGATGCCTACGGTCTGGGTATGCGTGTTCCGACGACCGTTGTCTCCCCGTGGGCCAGGCGTGGCTACGTCTCAGGCCAACTTTATGAGCATGCCTCAATCTTGAAGTTCATCGAGCGTCGCTTCGGCCTGCCCACGCTCGCCAGCGTCAATCACCAGTTCGATACCTCCACGCCCGGAGCCAACAACGACGCTGCCCACGGCAAACCGAACGGCCCTGCCGCACCCCCGCGAGACCGTCTCGCCCAACTCGGCGACTTCTACGAAGCCTTCGACTTCACGCAAAACCCGAATTATTACCCCAACTTGCCATCGCTGTAGGGGCCGGTTCACCGCGCCCACCGCCGATTTATCGGCCAGTGTCTCAAAATCGGTGGTGGGTGCGGGATAAACCAGCGCCGCAGCGCTGTAGGGGTTCGATTTATCGCACACCCTTGCACGAGCGCAGCAATGTGCCAGTCAGCTATTCCCCAATAAAATCATTCATGTGCATCTCGCACTCCTCCGGCCTTTTCAAAATGGGAGCGTGCTGTTAATCAAGATCAAACGCCACAGGCCAGATTGGGCGTCCCGGCGGACGTTTCCCAGCACGCACCTGCGCCAGGTAGTCATCGAGTGGGCCGGGACCCAGTGCGTATGCCATGCCTGCTGCCCATGATTCGCAGGTTGCATTTGCCGAACCAAATGCCTGTGTCGAGGCCGAGAAAGGATGCAACGGGAGAATATATTCTGTTCCCGTTGCATCCTTTCTCCATTGGCGGTGCATCGTAACGACCATCGCTCGTGCCGCCTCGTCATCTTGTGCGAGAAAGGCCCGAGGCTTTGTTGGCTCTCCGCTATCAATGCGCGTGTAGCCAACCACCTCGTTGTTGCGTAGATAGACCTCTGCTCGTATGGCGGGTTCGGGCTGAGCCAGTCGAGCAAATCCCGGTCAGGCTCAAATACCATGTCAACCGCTCCCTCCTCGCGCTGCCACAGGTCGTAGAGCAACGGTACATCTTCACTGGTCGGGTTGCGTGTTTCTAACAACTCTTCAGAGAGCGCATCAATAGAAATTGCCAGCTTCGCAACGCCATAAGCATGCGTATGATAGCCGAAACGCGGGTAGTAAGTAGGATGTCCAAGCAAGACGCTCATCCTGTAGCCTTTAGCCGCCGCAATCCTGTGGCCTTTGGCAATCAGTTGTCCTCCGATGCCCTGGCCTTGAAATGCTGGATCAACCGCTATTGGCGCGAGATTGACCACATGCATAGCCTGATTGAGTAAACGTATCTGATGGGGCGAAAACAGAACATGCCCAACGATTCGTCCATTGATCTCTGCCACCAACGAAAGTTCCGGGTCGAAAACACGGCGTTGGCGGTGAAGCGCCACAATAATGGCCTCCACAGTGCGATTACCAAAGGCTCGCACGTTCAATAGCGCTATCTCTGAGTAATCATTCACTTGTTCCGGTCGGATAATCATGTTTGTTGTATCCATCGTAAAGCACCTTTCTTGCTTGTTTTACTATTGAGCTTCAAGTACTTTGAAAGTGAGTCTTTCGCCTCTTACAATGCTTCTGGAAGGAAGTGCTGGCTTAGTACAAGGCAGTCAGTATGGGTTTGTAACGCATCTACAACTACAGGATGGGGTCGATCATAAATAATTGGATAGTCTATTTCGTCTAATTCAGGCTGCACAATATATGCCAGTCTCTCTTCTTCGGTGGAAAATTCTGATTGGACTCCCGGCTTGTTCCCACGTGCATCGAGCCGAATCCATTTTTCTAAAGATGAAAGATAAACAGCGTTTAGGCCATGCAGCGAATGACCCATTGCAAGGGTAGAACCTGCTACTAATCGTTGATAACAAAATCCTGTGGGAATACCTTGCGCTCTCAGAAGGGCGGCAAGGAGGTGCGATTTTGCATAGCAAAGGCCCTCCCCAAAAGACAGAACTTCTGAAGCTTTACAGGTCACTCGTACACTCTGAATATCACAGGAGTGATGGATAGTATCCCGCACGAATTCAAACGTTTTTCGTACACGCTCTATCTCCGAATCTTCAGTACTTTGCAAACGACATATAGTTTCTTGAAGGAGAGGATGTGAATAGTCAACGATTTCGTCTTCCGACAGGTAATCCTCCAAATGAGGAGCTTCACAGATAAGCCGCATGTAGGGCCATCCTTCCTAACAGCTTTTTACAAGTATTCCTAACATCCTACGTTCCCGGCACCCGCATGGGCAGCCCGAATCCCCAATCGAGTAGAGCTTTCGCGTCGCGGAAACGCTGATGATAGAGAGTGTTGGTGCTGAACAATACGACGCCAATCAAGTGATGACCGTTGCGCGTCGCGGAAAAGACAAGACAATAACCGGCCTCCAAAGTAAAACCTGTTTTAATGCCGGTCGCGCCGGGATAGACATCAGCAGGGATGCCGTCAAGCGCGGTCGCGCTGAGCAGGTCGTTGGTATTGATCCACGTATAGGCATAATGCGTTGCGCTGGCTGGCAGCGTGTATTCGACTGTGCTCACAATCTGGGCGAAGAGTGGCAGTTGCATCGCATCATGGGCAAGCCGCACAAGATCATAGGCGCTAGTGTGATTTTCGGGGAGCGGTATGGTATGAGCCTGGTCGCTGTAATAGGTCAGGCCGTCTGGATTAATATAATGTGTTTGATAAAGGTGCAGGCGAAAAGCCACACTGTTCATGATACGCACAAAATTGGCGGGCGAACCGGCAACGCCATCGGCAATGACGATAGCGGCATCATCGCCGGAAGGTAGTAACAGGGCATAAAGCAAGTCTTTCAGCGAAAGTGTATCGCCAACATGTAATTGCGCACTGCTGCCAAAATTATTAATTACCTCATTGATCGCGTCCTGGTGAACGGTAATGAGTGTATTCAAATTGGTGGTTTGCAAGGCAATATATGCGGTCATAATCTTGGTCGTACTTGCCATTGGCAGTGGCGTCTCACCATTCACATCAGCCAGCGTATTGCCGGTACTGGCATCAAGCAGGTAGGCGGCCTTCGCGCTGACCACCGGCGGCTTGCCGACCACCGTCAGCACAGGCGTCGGCTTCGGTGGTGGCGTCGGCGTATATGGTATCAATGTTGGCGTTGCCGTCGGGGCATTCGCGCCCAGACCATTTGTCAGTGAAGCCCCCACCGGCGTAAATGCTAATACAGGCGTCATAATGCCGATAGTAATGCCGATAATCAGTAAAATAATCGCTAGAATACGTCTTTTCATATAGCCTTCTAACGTATACAAAAATTGAGGACGGGCGACCCCAGGGGCCAATACCGGTCACGTAAGAAGAAACGTCATGGGCGTCCGTCGTCCTCCTTCGTATTAGAATAGGATTGACCCTTGCGGGCGTCTTGTTCTCATCCACCTTGTCGGGCTGAGCCTAAGACACCCCCACCAGCGCCCTCGGCCATTGCTTGTGATAGTCGGTAACTTGCTCGAAAGCGTTGGCGACGCGCAGGATAACATCTTCGGCGAAGAAGTTGCCCAGCAGTTGGAAACCAACAGGCAAGCCATCGCTGAAGCCGCCAGGGATAGAGACGCCGCAGATACCCGCTAGATTGGCCGGAATGGTAAAGACATCTTGCAAGTACATCTGGTAGGGATCAGATATCTCGCCCAGCTTGAATGCTACCGATGGCGCGGCCGGACTCGCCAGCACATCGAAGCGTTCGAAGGCGCGGGTGAAATCCTGTGTTATTAGCGAGCGTACCTTCTCGGCTTGCTTATAATACGCATCATAATAGCCGGACGAGAGCGCGTAGGTGCCGAGCATGATACGGCGTTTGACCTCTTGCCCGAAGCCGTACTGGCGCGTCTTTTCCAGCGCCTCCCACATATCATCGGTGTCGCGGTAGGAGTAACCGTACTTGACGCCGTCGTAACGGGAGAGGTTCGCGCTGGCCTCAGCCGGAGCAATAATGTAGTAGGCAGCCACGCCGTACTTTGAGTGTGGCAATGAGACTGGCTCAACTTCCGCGCCCAGTTCGCGTAAGCGTTCGATATCCTCACGCACATTCTTTACCACGCCGGGATGTGTTCCCTCGACCCAGTACTCTTCGGGAATGCCAACGCGCAAGCCTTTAATGCTCTCGTTCAGTTTCGCGCTATAATCGGGGACTGGCTCTGGTGAGCAGGTCGAGTCCCATGCATCAGGCCCGGCGATAGCTTGCAACAACAGGGCCGCGTCACGTGCATTGCGTGCGAAAGGGCCAATCTGGTCGAGCGAAGAGGCGAAGGCGACCAGCCCATAACGCGAGACGCGACCATACGTGGGTTTCAGGCCCACGACGTTACAGAGCGAACCCGGTTGGCGAATCGAGCCGCCCGTATCGCTACCATAGGCACCCATTGCCATACCTGCTGCAACTGCGGCCGCCGAACCACCGCTACTGCCGCCGGGGGCGCGTTCAAGGTCCCACGGGTTGTGCGTCGGGAAAAAGGCCGAATGCTCGGTGGACGAACCCATCGCGAACTCGTCCATATTCGTCTTGCCCAGCATGACTATGCCCGCCGCGTGCAGTCGCTCCATCACCGTCGCATCGTAAGGCGGTTTGAAGTTTTCCAGCATACGCGAGCCACAGGTCGTGGTCACGCCTTTTGTGCAGATCACATCTTTAATAGCAAGCGGAATACCTGTCAACGGTGAGACGGTCGCGCCACTACGCAAGCGGCGGTCAGCCTCCTCGGCCTGCTTCAGCGCGATATCATCGGTGACGAGCGTGAAGGCGCGTACTTTCGGTTCTACCTCGCGGATGCGGTCAAGGTGCGCCTGTGTCAACTCGACCGAGGAAATTTCATGCTGCCGCAGCATATCGGCGGCTTCGGTAATCGTCAATTCATACAGTTTTGTGCTGGTCGTCATGGTTTAGCCTTCTCCCTCCAACACCGCACGCACTTTAAGACAGTTATCTTCTTGCGCGGGAGCGTTTGCCAGCAATTGTTCCGGTGGGTAGGACGGCTGTGGCATATCGGCTCGCATCACGCTGTTCAGGCGTGAGGCATGGCTGGTTGGTGAGACATTGCTGACATCGGGTTCGCGCAAAATGGCGATGTTCTCCAGGATGACGGAGAGCTGACTGCCAAATACGTCTATGTCTTCTTCGGTCATCCCCAACCGGGCCAGTTTAGCTACTTTCTTTACTGTTTCGCGATCAATCATCTGTTTTCCTCTGTGTACCTTTTTGCGTTTATCGGACATATAGTATCATAATATGCCTACCAGCGAACATGAAATCCGCTGATGTGTTCAGTTGGTTGCCTCCACGTAATGTGTACATCCTGTACGGAAGCCGCCGCTGGCCCCTGCCGTAGAAGTGTGAGGAGGCGTTCGAGGGTGGGACGTGGTCCCTGTGCCAATACTTCTACGTCGCCATTGCTTTGATTGCGTGCGTAACCGCGCAAACCAAGTGCGGAGGCTCGCTCTATCACATAGTAGCGAAATCCGACCCCCTGCACTCGCCCGCGCACGGTCGCCCGTAGTTCCTGCATATCATTCTTATTGCTCTGGCTCTCATGGTTCATGGCACCATAATAGCATAATTAGCCGTTTGAGCATAGCCCCTTTCCGCAATAGCACATGAGGAGACGCGCCACATGTGCTATGCTTTTTAGCAACCGCCCGGTCAAAATATGCATATTTGAGAATATTGCGCAACAAAAGGACGTATTGTAACGTAGTATTGTAAAGAAGGTATCAACCTCTTTGCTGTAATCCCTTGTGCTTTTCTCTGGACGTGATACACTATGAAATATTCATCGTGTTGGTATGAGAGAGTGAAACCTCAAACTGAATTGGGGAGATTAAAGAATGCAGTCGGTACAAGATTTAGCTTCCGCGGTACAACGAGTTGTGGGTAATGTCGAGCGAGTGATTGTGGGAAAGGCTGAACCAGTCGCCTTTAGCCTCATTGCCGTCATCTGCCATGGACATGTATTGATCGAGGATGTTCCCGGCGTGGGCAAAACCGTTCTTACCAAAGCGATTGCCCGTTCTATTGGATGCTCATTTAAGCGTATTCAATTTACTCCTGACCTGTTGCCCAGCGATGTGACAGGCGTCTCTATCTATAATCAGAAGACAGGTAATTTCGAGTATCGTGCCGGGCCAATTATGGCCCAGATTGTTCTCGCCGATGAAATCAACCGCGCCACGCCCAAAACGCAGTCTGCCCTGCTGGAGGCGATGGAAGAGGCCCAAATCACGGTTGATGGCGCGTCATACCGCCTCCCCGAACCCTTTATGGTCATGGCGACACAGAATCCCATTGAATATGAGGGAACATTTCCTTTGCCGGAGGCACAACTTGACCGCTTCATGATGAATATCAGCCTCGGCTATCCCAAAGCCTCGGACGAGATGAACATCCTGGACACGCACCAGCACCATCACCCTCTGGAAGACCTCGCGCAGATTATGACTGCGGAAGAACTGGTTAATATTCAGCAGCAGGTGCGAGCCATCCACGTTGACCCAACGATTCGTGAATACATCGTGGCGATTGCCAATGCGACACGTAATCATCCCAATATATATCTTGGGGCAAGCCCGCGTGGCTCGCTGGCACTGTTCCGAGCCACACAGGCGCTGGCTGCAATGCATGGGCGCAACTATGTTATCCCTGATGATGTCAAACTGCTGGCACGCCCAACATTGGCGCACCGCATCATCGTGACGCCGGCGGCGCGTGTGCGCAACATTAGCTCTACCGCTATCCTGGATGAAATTTTACAGAATGTACCCGTGCCTGGCGCATGGGTTGGTGGTGGAAAGGGGCGCTAAGCTATGCGACCCTGGCAAGTAATCTTACTGATTGCAATCCTGTTTTTTTTCTCAATCAGTAGTGGTTGGAAAGACCTCTACTTATTGAGTTATGTATTGCTGACCCTGTTTGTGCTGTCGTGGCTGTGGGCGCGTTACAGTCTGCGCAAGATCATTTTTCGCCGCACGACCACCAGTGGGCGCGTGCAGGTGGGGGAGACGTTTGAAGAGCGCCTGATGCTGGACAATACCAGCGTCATGCCCAAATTGTGGGTGCAAGTTGCCGACGGCTCAACGCTGCCCGGACACCGCGCTGGCTATGTTGCCAGCATGGGCGGGCGGAAACGTGCTATGTGGCGGGCGCGTACCCAGTGTCGGCAGCGCGGGCATTTCCAGCTTGGGCCCGTTACAGCTACCAGCGGCGACCCATTCGGGTTGTTCCGTCGCCGTATTTTCCTGACAGGCTCGCACGAACTGCTGGTCTTACCGCGAGTCTTACCAATAACGGGCTTCGCGCTCTTCACCGGCGGCTTGCCTGGACGTGGGCGTAGCTCGCGTCGTGCATTGCAAACAACCACCAATGCCACGGCTATTCGCGATTACATGCCCGGTGATGCCGTGAGCAGGATACACTGGCGTTCCAGTGCGCATTATAATAAGTTAATGGTGAAGGAATTTGACCTTGACCCGGCGGTTGACGCCTGGATTTTTCTCGACCTGCATGAAGATGTACAGGCGGGCGAGGGCGAAGAGTCAACCGAGGAGTACGGCGTTACCATTGCTGCCACGGTTGCCACCTATCTACTCCGGCAAGATTTGTCAGTGGGTTTGATCGTCAATGGGCAGCAACGTGAGATGCTTTCACTTGACCGTGGCGACAGGCAAATTGAACGTATCCTTGAATTGCTGGCAGTGGTCGAGTCCGGTCCTGGCCCGGACCTCAAAGAGGCGTTAGCCCTGGATGCCCTCCACTTTGGTAGAAATACAGTAGCTATTGTGATTACACCATCGAACTCGCGTGATTGGCACGAAGGTGTGCGGCACTTACAACGTCGCGGCGTGCAGGTCGCTGTGGTTGGCTTACATGCGGCCTCATTTGCACATGAGCCATACGATGAAGATTCGTTAGCGTTATTAGAAGGTGCCGGTGTTCCCGTAATGCGTGTCAAGCAGGGAGAGCCTCTGGTGCACATCCTTGCCAGTAGTCCAGAGACACGCTATGCTTCTCGGAGGTGATTTCCATGCAAGATGCGGCTGTTGACCAATTATCAAAGCTTATCTCTGATGCCGAGACGCGAAAACGAGGTGGTGGTGCTGGTCAGATGGGCAACGGCAAAAATTCTGGTGCGCGTAAACCTATCCACCTGCATCTTAGTCTTGAAGAGGGTTGGTTCTCTCTCTTCTTGCTGGCAACCGTTGTCTATAGCACTATCTGGTGCGTGCAAGCTGCCGGTTGGGTTGATAACCTCGGCATTCTTACCCTGACGACCGCGCTGGGTCTGATTATTGGTGTTTTTGCAGCCAAGCAGCAACGCTTCCCTCGTCTCTATGTCCACATAGCCGCTACGCTCTTTGGCCTGTTGCTGGCCTTCTGGCAGACGGCTGGTGCATTCTATAACGGGGACCTGGCCGCGTTTACTCACGGTATCCAGCAATGGATTGTCGCATCGTTTGCCGGGGCGGCGGGCAACAATGATGCTATCTTTCTCTTTTTTATTACCGCGCTCGGTTTTGTGCTGGCCTACACCAGTGCATGGTTGGTGTACCGGACACGCAATCCGTGGCTAATGATTCTTGCTAATGCCGTTGTTCTGCTTATCAATTTGAACAATATTAACGCGGGCTATGTTATCTTTCTCGTTGTTTTTCTTATGGCATCGTTGTTGCTGCTATTGCGCTTCAATCTTTACGAATCAGTGTGCCGCTGGCAACGGCAAGGCCTGCGTTATGGTGAAGACTTGACCTGGGATATTATGCAGGCGGGTGCGATGATTTCGATCGGTATACTCATCCTCTCATGGCTTTTGCCCTGGGGCTATACCAATGCAACCGCTGCGCTTATTTGGAGCGACAATCAAAACCCCTGGGTGCAAATCCAGAATACGTGGAATCGCATTATCGCCGTGAATAACAGCGCCAACCCTGCCAATCACGGCAATTTCCAGTCTACACTGACGCTTGGCGGCAACCCCAATCTCAATAATGATATCGTTTTTAAGGTGCAGTCTAATGATCCAGCGCAATATCTTGAAACATTGAGCTATGACACCTATGATGGGCGTAATTGGAATATTAGCCCGACCTATAGCGTGCCACTGAATGCGGGCAGTGAAACAATCAATGAATCTTCTGTTGTCCATCTCGATAAGCAGGTGATCAATGTCATCAATCCGCCAGGAGAAGATGCGGCCTATATTCTTGGCGCACCACAAATAGCCTCGGTTGATCAACCATCACAAATATGGACAAGCAAAGCGACTAGCTCTGAAATTGCCCTGGTCGGGAAAAATGGGAAACTGGCTGCGGGTGAGCATTACACTGTCTACTCCTATGTGTCTTCCGCAGATATAGCATCGCTCGAAACGGTCCCGTTACCGGTAAACTCGCCGAAGAAATTTCCTACTAATTATGATGGGGAATATCCCCTTACCTACTATGATCCATCCATTCTCGCTACCTATTTGCAGGTTCCCCAGGGGCTTGACCCACGTATTCTTGCGTTGGCCCGGAGCGTTACCAGCAGTGCAACCTCTATGTACGATAAGGCCGTTCTCTTAGAGACCTACTTCCATAGCTATACCTATGATCTGAATGTCAGTTTGCCTTCTGGTGATGAAGGTGTATCGTGGTTTCTTTTTGATAGTGGACACCGTGGCTATTGTAATTACTTTGCCACCTCTATGGCGATTATGGCGCGTTTGCTTGGTATGCCAGCACGTGTTGTGGCAGGTTACACAAATGGGCAGTACGATAACGTACACCATCAGAACATTATTCGTGGCACCGATGCCCATCTCTGGACCCAGATTTACTTCGCGGGTTACGGCTGGATCAACTTTGAACCCTCAGCCGGCTTTTCGACCTTTAGCCGCCCCCTGACCAGCCAGTTTAATTCTGGCAATAATGGCGGCCTAATTGGTCCAACTGGTGGGACTCTCGGCAAGACAAGAAAGCAACTGGCACAAAATCCGAATGGCACAACGAATACTACCGGCAATTCCACAACCTCGGGTGCCGGGCCATCATTGCTGTTGCCCCAGCAGGCAGGTCTAGCGCTGGGAGCTTTAGTGTTGCTTATTCTGTTCGGGCTGATCCTCTTCAGTATCTGGTGGCGGCGGCTATTCCGAAATTACCGGTTATCCATGCAAATATATGGACGCATCTGTCTGCTCGCGGCATGGGCTGGTATTAGCCTGGAGCGTTCTCAAACGCCCTATGAATATATTGGTGCTGTGGCGGAGGTCACTCCCCAGGATGCCACTGCGTTGCAGCGCTTCGGTGATATCTACGTCCGCGAAATCTGGGCCGATCCGAGCAGCGAGGATCATCCACGCCGCACCGGTGAAGTCAATGAACTTCCATCGCTGTGGAAGAACATGCAGCCGCACCTGTTCTGGTACGTCATTCGTCACCCGAAGTTCCTGCGCTACATTCCTGCCCGCGTGCTGGGATTGCTGCGCCAGTCACGTGCGCGGCGGCGTGCCAGACGCACATTTGATGAGGATTTATAGGAGAACTTTCTGGCGATTATAGGGGTGCTTTCAGCAAGCGGATAGCATTCCGCTCGCTACTGCCGCCTGCTACTGCTACGAGCAGTACCACCTGGTCATTATCATGAAGCAAGGTAGCAAGCGTTGCATCGGGATTCGGTCGAACATTGTTGATGAGTACGCGCATGTAAGAAGGAAGCATACCAGATCCATCGAACAAATACTGGTGCGCACGTGGGTAGGCCGCGCTTATCTGCGCCAATACCTGTCCCAGTGTGATGTCGGGAGTATCAAATGCTAGATCAACAAATGGCTGACCGATGACGACTCGCGTTGCTCCATAAAGTGCGACACGTACTTGCATACTTTTCGTCCTGTCAAAAAACTGTGGGTGTCATGCCTTTGCTTTGATAGAAGAGAACGATCACTTGAAGCAAAACGACAATCTGTAGGAACACATTGCTGCGCTTTACCTTTTGAATTCGGGCCTGACTTTGCCTATGCTGACCGAATTCAATTGTGTAGTATCAGCAATGTATCCCTATAGATTCAGCCACGTGACACATTGATGGTGTGAACTGCACTATCAAGAAAACAGTGATCGCGAATCATAGTCCATACTGCTGGCGAACATAGGAGCCAATGCCAATGGCGTCGAGTTTGTCCAGCGGTACCAGCATATTGAGCTGCACTACGCCGGGCAAGCGACCGATCTCTACTGCGCCGGTAATAGTACAACGATTGCGCACTTCAGCTTGCGTCATGTGTAACACATCTCCTGCCCGTTGAATGGCATTATCTGTCGCTTCGTTCAGCGTTGGCCCAGTACCGATAAACTGAACAGGACCAGTACTACGCTGCCATTGAACATGGTAGTGTTGGGCCAGACGTTCACCCGCCGCCAGTTCCTCGTTTGAAAAAGGACGTGTGATGTATGGCAAGTCCGCGGCTACCGGCAATAGAATTGGGCCATCCAGGGCCAAACCTTTAATGACGTTGACGCGCACACTGGCTTCAGCAGTGATGTCGGTAGTATGCAGACCCAGTTCACCATCGCCCTGATTGGCATGGCAATCGCCTATATAGATGCCACCCCCATCAATTTTAACCGGGCAAATCAGAATCGCACCAGGACGTACCTCATTTGTATCAAGGTGCGCATCAGTCTTCACGCGGTTGAGCGTTTCGAGCGACATGCCATATGGGTGCCGCGCCCCGACCAGGAAGTTGCCAAAGTCCCCGGCGTTGTGTGAGTCAGGCAGGTCGGCACTCGGTGTGGTACCGATGTTGCCGATAAAAGGACGCAGACGGGCAAGCGTACCGGGAATAGTGTGCGGTTCAAAGAGGAGAATGGGATGCTGACGTGCGTTTGGTGGGAGGGCCGCCATTTCGCGTGCCTTTAGCGCAAAAGCGTGTGCAGTAGCGGCATCCATTGTTAGACCAACTGCGCTATCGTGATCAAAGACGATAGTATAGCCTTCCTCAAAGCTGAAAGTATTGACCACTGTTCCGCAGTTTACACAGCGAATACTGCTTTCCCCCGTCCCTTCGACGCGACTGGCGGGCCACAGCGTGCCGCACCCTGGACACTTTTTATCAACGAAAGGGTCGTCGCCAAATGCTGCGCTATTCGTTGCCATCGTACCAGAAGAGGTTGCTAGCGAGAGGACTCGCATAGATTCGATGGTAATTGCCACAGCATCGCCAACTTTGGCACCTTGTACAGCTACCGGGCGTGTCACTTCATGCCCACCATGAAATTCCGGTGTGATCATTGGCCCCCAACAACCGGGAGGAACAACACAACGAATGCGTCCACCGTCTTTAATCGTCGCCGCGAAGCCCAGGCTCGGACCTACAAGTCCACCGGTATACTCATCTACAAAGACCTCATCTCTGATTTCACTATCCGTTTTCTGCATGCGAAATCTCTCCTTTCACTCAACGTGAGGGATACATATAACAGGTCGTTAGAAGGTGACATCACACGGAAAGTCCCGTGTTGGTAACGCGCAGGTACCAATTCAAGATACCTGCACAATATGCATAGCAATAAACTACTCGAACCACAACACCGAACGCTGTACCGAAAAGCAAATACAGAGACATTATACCTCTTCATTCATGGATCGGAAAGTAACCATGCAGAATTGACGGATGAATTCGCTTGACTGTTTATCTGAACTTTAGTACACTAGCACAGAAGCTACCGCTCACTTCGGTACTCATATGAATATTGTGTATGATGCTCCATGCCGGATGGCACAGTCACAATACGAGAGGCTTCTGGAAGGAATGTTTTCATGGTAAAAAATGATGCAATAGATAACGAGCAGGCACAACAGGCATTGGCATCACAAGCACATCAACGGGGCGTAGATATCTCGCACGTGCTACCTATGCGTCTGCAAAACCTTGACCTTGACCGGGAAACCGTGATTGCCCCGGACAGCAAACGCTACGTTGTTGGCACCTTCGATGATCGGCGTATTGGGCGCGGCTATGTCACTGGAATTTACCCACAGCAAAATAACTATCTCACCCTGGTACGCTTGCCCGTCGCCGAACTGAGTAGCCCGAATCCCGATGATGCCATGAACCGGCATGCTGCTGTGATACAGGCCATTTTGCAGGGACGACTGGACGACTATCTGCAATCAAAAAAATCATAGGGATGCATACAGGGTTGTATTCAGAGCAGAAATACATACGTAAAAAAGCGTTTCTGCTCTCGTCTTATATTCCAGATAGGTTACGTGCAGGTAAAATACCACTTCAATTTGTCAGTATCGAACAACTGTGAATTAAATTCTTGTGAAGTGGTTAGTTTGCCCTTGACAAAACGTTAAGCTATTCGGTATACTCGCTTTAGTGGGATTGCTATGGCAACCCCAATTCCATGTCGAGAACAACCAGGCGCTATAGCCTGAAACGTATTCATCCAGTACACCCAATCTCATCGAAAGGAGATGGCGAGCATGGCTACTTACACTAACATGTGGCTTTCCATGACCAGATTGCGCGATAAAATCGCTCTCATAGGCCATGCTATGCCCATTTCTATGGGATTCGTGCGGCCTATTGGCGGGTGCTTCGTGATCTGCGGTTCTCCGCTTTTCGCTGGTGCCGAAGGCATCAGTGTGCCCATCTCCAGGGGGTCTCCCCCTACTCCAGATTGAGTAGGTTCTAACAGAAGAGATTATCCCAAACCGTGGGCACTGGCAGAAAAATCAGTCCCACGGTTTTTTGTCGTCATTTTCGCCATTTTATTGATCGTCGAAAAGAATTTGTAAAGGGGGCAAAGATGCAATGATGCTTCGATACTTCATTGACTACGGGCTAGCAAACTTGTTTGTTACTGTTTGACGTAATTCATCTCGTACCTATCAGGTTTAGTTAGGTTTAGACAGGGGAGGACGAGGATGTGGAGGCAAACAACTTGTAGCAAAGGAAATGCCGATGCGTGTGAAAGTGATAGTCAAGTTGTACAGGTGTAAACCTGTTCTGAAGCTCAGTGTACCAGCCGGGGATACGCGCTATGCTACTGCTACAAAGCAAGTACAGGTCGTAATCTCAGGCCAATTCGAAGGAGGACTTATATTCAATGGCTACGTATGTAGATATACCGATAGTAGAAAACGTCGCGCTAGACATCACCAAAGATGCAGTCGTCATTGACAGCGTGACCAAAGTATTCAAGAAATCGCGTCCGCTCCTACCCTGGCGCAGGAAAAAGGACGATGAGAAAAATAAAAAGCGTGAGGTACGCGCCGTTGATGATGTGACCATCACCATCAAGCGTCGCGAGATTGTCGGCATCCTCGGTGCCAATGGTTCGGGCAAGTCAACGTTGATTCGTATTCTGTCCACGCTGCTCATTCCTGATTCCGGCTCTGTTACCATCTTTGGTTATGATGTCGAGAAAGACGAGCGCATGGTGCAGCGTCTGATCAACCGTGTGAGCGTCGAGGCATCATTCTTCAAGAAGCTCTCGCCATTGGAGAACCTGATGTACGCGGCGCGACTGTATAACATGCCCGGCGCGGAGGCACGCACAAAAATCTTTGAAATTCTCAAGCGTCTGGGCATCAAGCCCGACCGCATCACCGCTCCTCTGGAGAATATGTCACGTGGTATGCAGCAGAAAGTGGCGATTGCGCGAGCGTTCTTGACCTCGCCCATTGTGCTACTACTGGACGAACCCACAACGGGTCTGGACCCGCGCTCAAAAATTGACGTGCAGAACTTTGTACTGGAATTGCGCGATGTGCATGACGCAACCATCCTGATTACGACGCACGATATGGAAGAGGCCGAGGCACTCTGTGACCGCGTTGCCATCATTGACCAGGGACGCATCGTCGCTCTTGGTGCAGCCGGTGAACTCAAACAAGAGGTCGCCGCTATCATGGGACGCGATGAGCCGGCCACCATGCACGAAGTATTCATGCACTACACAGCCTCTCATCCAATTACCGAGGAGGATATCAAACGCTACGGAAGCTGGGAAAAAGCCTTCGAAGCGTTGGAGGCCGAACGAGAAGAAGAGGAATAAATGTCAAGCATTATGCATCAAGGTCGTGCTGCTTACGCTTTCTTTGAACGCAACTTAAACCTGACCAAGCGTTACTGGGGCTGGGAGATAGTCTGGTTAGTGTACAACATCGTCAACGCTTTGTCTGTAACGTTTATTGGCGCAAGCGCACAGTTGGTTACTGGTACCAAAATAAACACCAATTTCTTGATCCTGTACCTGCTGATTGGTACAGCAGTCTGGTCATACTTGAGTGTCACCTTTGATGGCGTCACCGATATCATCAACATGGAACGCTGGGAAGGCACCATTGAGCATACATTCATGGCTCCTATTTCGCGTTTCACGCACATGATGGGAAGCTGTCTGTATGCAGTCGTTCATGGCATGCTCTTCACTGTTGTGCAGTTGATCGTTGTGGGAGCTTTCTTCCACCTCGACTTGAGCCATGCTAACTACCTGACCACCATCTTTATGTTGCTGATCGGCAGCATCTCGTTCATCGGCTTTGGCATTATGACCGCTGTCCTGCCTCTGCTCTACACAGAGAAAGGTATGCAGATGTCGTTCGTCGTGAAAGCGATCATTTTGCTGGTGTCCGGTGTCTATTATCCAGTCGCGATTCTGCCGTTCTGGATGCAGCCTCTGGCGAACATCTCGCCTGCAACCTATGTGTTGGAGGGATTGCGTTCCGCAATCCTGAATAACCAGCCAATATGGTCGCCAGCGATCTGGAACGTTACATGGCCGTTGATTATCACCGGTATCGTCAGCATACCGCTCGGCCTCTACATCTTTAGAATCGCCGAACGGTACGCCAAGCGCACTGGCAAACTAAAACGAAACGGATAAAGTACTGTAGGGGCCCGATTGATCGCGCCCAGCGCCGATTTATCGGCCCCTGTAGACGAAAGGATAAAGAAACACATGCCTACTACAAGTACTACAACCCTTCCAATGGGCCTTACTATACGCTCGCCCAAGATGGAAGATGTGCAGGCCGTCTTTGACCTGTTTAGCGTCTGTGAGATGGCGGATGATGGCACAATCACGTATACCCGGCAGAATGTCGTGGACTACTGGCAAGCGCCCGATGTCGATATGGAGACCGATGTCTGGCTTGTCGCGAATGAAAAAGGACAACTTGTCGGATACGCCGATAGTGGGCATAGGATGCACGTCACACTTTTTTCCGATGTGCATGTCCACCCCGACTATCGTAATCAGGGTATTGAAAATGTCCTGCTGCGTCTGACGGAGGAGCGTGCGCGTCAACATATTGCCGAGGCTCCTGCTCATGCGCGGGTCACGTTAAATAGCTGGATCAGCCATAATGACAAAATGCTGCCGACATTGTTTGAGCAAGCAGGCTACAGCATGATACGCAGCCATTGGCGTATGCGCATAGATATGAATGAGGCGCCACCTGTGCCTGAACTGCCCGAACATGTCACGATTCGCGCCTTTGTGCGTAGGCAGGATGACCAGGCAGTGTTTGACGCCGACGAGGAAGCGTTCCAGGATCACTGGGGCCATCTGCCCGATACCTTTGAACACTGGGAATACTGGACGGTCAAACGCGAAGGTTTTGATCCTTCGCTCTGGTTCCTTGCCGTTGAAGGTAACAAAATTGCTGGTCTTGCTCTCTGCTCATATGAAAATGGCGAGGGCTGGGTAAATAACCTTGCGGTGAGGCGTCCCTGGCGCAAGCAGGGGCTTGGGCTGGCGCTGTTGCGTCAGGCATTTGGCGAGTTCTACCGTCGTGGTACACACGTCGTAGGACTCGGCGTGGATGCGCAAAATTTGACAGGGGCAACACGTCTATATACACGGGCTGGTATGCACGTTGCCGTGCAACACGACACCTATCAGAAGGAACTGCGACCCGGTGAAGAACTGAGTACGCAGTCGGTCTCGGAGTAATATCCCCTGGCCGGTGGCTGTTCCCACTCCTTCCTCTTATAGACCTGGGAAACGGAATATATATATGTGAAAACATACATATATCCACACCCGTGAGAGAATGGAGAAACCGACTATGGCAGTACTTCTACACAATCTTTCGGCACGCGCTCCGAGTCTTGCTGACCTGGAGTCTGTTACCAGATTGTTGATCGCGTGCGACACCGTCGAAGACGGTTTGTCGGACTACACAAAGGAGGATTTGCGCTCTGCATGGCAGAAGCCAGGCTTCACGCTTGACAAAGATGCCTGGGTCATAGTCACCACAAAGGGACAATTCGTTGGCTATGCCAGCGTGTGGCTGGACTCGCAAAGCCAGGATGTACGCATAGACATGTACATTCGGGTGCATCCTGAGTACATCGGTCGCGGCATCGGCACGCTATTGCTCAGGCTGGCGGAGCATCGCGCTCGCTCACTTGTCCAATACGCTCGCCCAGCAGTGCGTGTTGCGCTCAATGTGAGTGTGAACAGCGTCAACCTGGTGGCAGGTCTACTGCTCGAACGTGAGGGCTACACGCTGGTAAGCCACCTGTGCCGCCTGCTGATTGACTCCGACGAGTCATCTCCGTCCGGCACTGTCAAAGTAGACCTCGCTTTAGACGCGCAAGCGTTGACCGGCGTCGCTCAACTCCAGAAACGTACCGGCATCTACTTCATGCGTCAATATGATGTGTATGAAAAGGAATTACGAGCCGGAGTAGAGCAGCACGCCATCGTGGAACAAAATTTGCAACTGTGTAGGAATTGATGATGAGGTGCGCATAGATATCTGGATGCTGTCAAACATCCAGATATCTATGCACACCCCTTCAAAAGCAGAGGATACAGCCAATGATAGATAGATTACCGGAAGCTTTTACCATTCGTCCTCCTACAATGGACGATGTAAAAATAACGACCGCATTGATTCGGTTGTGCGATATCACAGAACATGGAGACTCGCTTGCCACCGAGTCCAGCACCGCAGCATCGTGGCGCGAAATCATAGAGACCTTGAAAGACGCCGCCTTGCTCGTGTTCGCGCCAGGCGGGCAACTTGTCGGCTACGCACGCGCAAGAAACGTCGCGGATGTGAAATTTTATGTCTTTATTCGCGTTCACCCCGACTATGCGCAATCAGGAATACAAGCCTATTTCCTGCACCGGATGGAGGAGTTCGTGCGTCAGCAGGTTCCGTCCGCACCGAGTGACGCACGCATTACAATAGAGACCTGGATCGGTGATGCCAACGTACCGATGCACGTTCTGTTTGAACAAGAAGGCTTCTCCATAGTGCGCAGCACATGGCGTATGGAAATCGAGATGGAGCAGACTCCGCCGGAACCAGTTCTACCACAAGGTATCATCATTCGCTCGTTTGTTCCCGGTCAAGACGAACGCGCCACCTTCGAGGCCAACGATGAGGCATTTCGCGACCACTGGGGCCATGTCCCTGGTGACTACGATGCATGGCTCCGCTGGGCAATAGAGCGCGAAGATTTTGATCCGTCATTGTACTTTTTGGCATGCGATAACGATCGAATTGCAGGCGTTTCACTGTGTTTGCAAAAACCTGCTTCTGGCTGGGTTGATGACCTCTCGGTACGTCGTCCCTGGCGGCACGGAGGTGTCGGCATGGCTCTTTTACAACACACATTCCGTGAGTTCTACCGCCGTGGCATCTACAACGTTGCCCTTGATGTTGACTCACAGAACCTGACTGGCGCAACCCGTCTCTATCAACGCGCAGGTATGCAAATGACTCGCCGCTTCAACACCTACGAGAAGGAAATTCGTCCCGGCGTTGAACTGAGTACCCAGGCCCTGTAGGGGGGCCGATTGATCGTACCCACCGCCGATTGATCGGCCCGTGTCCCCCAATAACGGAGATGTCAAATACTCCCCGCATTGCCGATCAATCGGCCCCTACAGGCTGGTTTAATTTGTTCATCTGACATTGAAGCCTTTCAACTGGCGCTTCGCCTGGGCATTCTGTGTCGTGCGCTGACCTGGCATTGTGCTGTCGCTCAACTTGAGGAGAGTGCGAAATGGGCCTACGAAAATTCCATGCCCTACTGGTTGAGAATGTTTTTGAACCCGACACTTTTTCTCGCGGACGAGATGTAATTGCGCGTTTCAATAAAGTATTCTCGCATATCATCTCACATGGGGTAAGGTATTTAATGGTAAACGGGCGAAAGTGTTACCTCTCAAGGTGCTTTCCCGTCATGATATGCGAGAATGGTTACTGCTATGCGTTACAATGATTGTATGGGCGCAATTTGTAACGCCCAATTTAACAATTTGATGGAAAGAGTCCGCGTACATGAAGTGGGGGGTAAAATCATGTTCGTTCTGGGAATGATGCTGGTAAGCACCGCTGATAATGGGGGCATGCGGCTTACCTTATTGCTATTACTGTTGTTGGCAGTTGTGCTGATTATCGCGGGTGGTGTAATTGCTCTATTAACGCTGATGAGCAAACGCAAAGCATCGAACAGCAACACTAATTCCGCGTATCTGGAGAGTAAGAGGCCATAAATGTCCCGACGATCAGTAACGCCCCTTCTTATCGGTACATTGCTGTTGCGCACAAGCGGTGGCGCGGCAACAGTCGTCATGGGACTATTTTTGGTGCGACTTGCTCACGTGGGCGGCGTTATTACCAGTCTGCAAGTCGGGCTGCTCTCAGTTGTCTTCTTTGCAACCGAACTTTCCCTTGCACCGTTTATGGGGGCGTTGGGCGACCGTTGGGGACGCCGCTATTTCTTGATTATCGCCCCGTTTCTGGGTCTGTTGCAGGTTGGGCTGATTCCTTTTACACCCACTACTCATCCTCTGTTTTATCTGTCGAGCTTACAAGTACTGGCGGGTATCTCTTCTGCGATGATGACACCGGCAACACTTGGTTATCTCGCTGATTACACGGCGCACAATTCAGCGTTGCGAATGCGCACCATGAGCTTTTTTGAGCTTGTGACCAGCGGCGGTATAGCCATGGGCGTTGTGGTGGGTGGTTTCGCCTGGGAACGTTTTGGTCGCGCAGCCTTTGGTTTGCTAGCCGGTCTCTATCTACTAGTAATCGTGTGTATGCTCGTAACGCCTAACGCACGACAAATTATCGAGCGGGCTAATGTGCGTGTTATGGCCCGGCGCTACCTGCGTATGTTGCGCACGCCGCGCCTGTTTCTCTTTATTCCGGCCTGGATAAGCCTGTGCGCTCTTGTCGGCATCTGGTTTAGCTCACAACTGCCATTCATTCTCTCGAATCCTATGAAAGGCTATCACCATCAAGAGTTGATGGGGAGTATGGCGGGGCCTGGTGGGGCGCATAACTTGAGCCTTGTGCTGGGTGCCTATGTCCTCTTCTTTGGACTCTGCCTGGTGTTCTGGGCCTTTTTCATGAACCGGGTACCGCGCCAGACGCTGATGCTCACCTCTATCCTGGGTGTCTATCTCTGTTGTGTCGCGCTTTTCGGTATCAATCACCGTGGAGCGGGCAATGATGCATGGTTGTTCGTCTGGATTCCTCTGCTGGCAGTCGGTATCTTCGCCGAAAGTAGTTTCGCGCCCGCCGCTCTGGCTTATCTCGCTGATATCTCCGAAGATGCCGCGAAAGACCGTGGGTTACTGATGGGCCTCTACTCGATTTTTCTGGGACTTGGTCAATTGATTGGCAATGGCCTCGGTGGCATTTTCGCTCACACATGGGGCTTTGATGGCTTGATTTACCTCACAGCCCTGCTAGGGATCACCGCTTTAGCCGCGTTACTTGTGCTTTACAAGAAAGACAGAGGTGCTTTTGACCGGCAGAGTCAATCAAGCGAAGTGAATGTTGATTCTGATATGGACGTTCACGCGATGACCTGAGTGAACTCAACACGGTTGCCAAATGGGTCGCGTATCTCGAAGCGTTCAAGTCCAGGGAGTGGAACAGCTGCTAGAATCGCGATACCATACTCCTCCAGGCGTGTACGCCAGGCGGCGATATCGTCCACTTCGTAAGCAATATGGGCTTTGGTCGCTTTGCGCTGTACGCCATCTTCAGTGCCGACATGCACCTGTCTTTCTCCCACCTGCAACCAGAAGCCGCCACGTCCCTGCAACGCCTCCGGTTTCTCAATTTCCGGTAGTCCCAGCAAGCCACAATAGAACTTACGCCCCTCCTCTTCCATGCCGCGAGGCAGCGTAATTTGTACATGATGCAATCGAATAATTGTCATTTTCCTGCACGCTTTTCCTACATCACTCGGCTTTCGGCACTCGTATACTGAATGTCCCTAGCACACGCGCAATGGCCTTACGTTCACCATTCACAATATTAAATACCGTCGCCTCGGTCACAGCGATTGAGCGTCCTCGATGCGTAATCGTGGCTTCCGCCTGTAGCTCGCCTTCACGCACCGGCAGCAGGTAATTGACTTTTGCCTCGATTGTGCTGACACTGGTTCCCGGTGGAAATATGGAGATGAGCGCCATAGACATGGCAGTATCCGCCAGTGTAAAAATAACGCCGCCATGCACAATCATTTGTGGGTGCATGAGGCGCTCGTCAACCGAAATTGTCACTCGTCCAATGCCTTCATGGATAGTGACAATCTTCATGCCAAGGAGATCACGATAGCCAAATTTGCCGGCTACTTGCCCAATTAAATCCGGTGCAGGTGCAGTCTGTTCATTTTGCGACATAGACAATGTATTTCCTTTATCCCTGGTAGAATAATGAAGCTTCTCGCGCATAGAAGCTGCAATCGCTAACGTGCGCGAAATGTCCGTTCAATTTCGCGTTTGACATCGCGTTCCGTGATAGCATCGCGTTTGTCATACAACTTTTTACCACGGCACAGTCCCAACTCAATCTTGGCCTTGCCGCCTTTGAGATAGAGTTTGAGTGGAACCAGTGTCAGTCCCTTTGTCTCAACTCTCATGAGCAACTGGTTAATCTCGCGGCGATGCAGTAACAGCTTGCGGTTGCGCATCGGCTCATGGTTGTAGCGGTTACCTTGTTCGTAAATGGCGATGTGCGCATTTTCCAGCCACAGTTCGCCTTTTCGCGCAATGGCATACGACCCACGCAAGTTAACTTTGCCATCGCGGATAGACTTAATCTCAGTACCCACCAGCGAGATACCGGCCTCTATTGTGCGCTCGACTTCATAATCATGATACGCCTGTCTATTGACCGTAATCATCTTGATAGGCGCATGATTGTCGGGTGATTTCGACTGTTCATTCTTTGATGATGTCTGTTTTGCCATAATCTACCTCCTCATCGTAAGGACGTTTATCTGCTGCTCTTTGTTGTCCTATCCATCTCCCATATATATTGTAGGGGTGCGATTTATCGCGCCCAACCGCTATAATAAAAGCAGCAGGTACACTGCGCAAGGTTATTCCGCTAAAGAAATGCCTTGTTGCGCAGGAAATTCTACTTTTGTAGTAGAGACTACTATCATACAACACTGGCGGGTGCGAGTCGAGGGGCGATGGATGGTGACTCTTGTAGTCACCATCCTGGGTTCAATGCAACTTTTGTGTAGCACTGACCCCTCTTGTGCAAACCAGGCGTCATGTGTTTTAGAACTTTATCAGGTATCTTTTGTACAGCAGGGTGTTGCTCAGAAAGGCTCTATCATGTTTTACCATCTCGGCAGGCTAGCCACCCGCTTTCGCTGGTTGATTGTGGGTATATGGATGGTTGCTATCCTGGCCGCGTTGCCATTTGCTCCACAGGCCAGTCAGGTCTTGCATTCCGGCGGTTTTAGCAGCCCTGATGCGCAATCGCAACAGGCAATTAATGTACTGACGCAAAAATTACATCTCGATACAACAATCGTGCAGGTTATCTTTACCAGTCAGAAGTACACCGCGGATAGTCCGCAATTTATTCAGGAGTCGGAACATGCACTGGCACATGTGCGGTCGTGGTCAGAGGTAGATCAGGTGGTGAGTTTCACCGACAACCCGCGCCAGATTTCGCTTGATCGCTATGCAGCTTACGTGAACGTGCTGCTCAAATCCGATCCCGATAGCGCCCCTAAATTGTTGCCGCAATTGCAAAATCGCTTGCAGTCGGTTCCCGATTTAAAGACCAGCATTGGCGGCGGTCCCGTCTTTTATGAGGATATTCAACTGGTCAGTGAAAACGATCTGCGGCGTGCGGAATTGCTGGCATTTCCGTTTGCCATACTCGCGCTCCTGCTGGTATTTCGTTCTGTCATCGCGGCTATGCTGCCTGCGATAGTGGGTGGTGGTGCTGTGCTTGTTTCGTTGGCGCTTATCTTCGGCCTGGGTCAACTCACCACGCTCTCTATTTTTGTGCTGAATATCACCACACTCTTCGGGCTTGGTCTCGGTGTGGACTACTCTCTGTTCATTGTGAGTCGTTTTCGCGAAGAGTTGGGCCGTGGGCGCAGCGTAGACGAGGCAGTTGCTATTGCCGTTGCCACTGCTGGACGCGCCGTCGCATTCTCCGGCCTGACCGTCTCAATTGGTCTTTTTGGCCTGACTTTTTTCAGCATCAATATGCTGCACTCGGTCGGCATCGGCGGTATTCTTGTCGTGGCTCTTGCTGTTCTCGCCGCAATCACCCTGCTACCTGCTATTCTCTCCATTCTTGGCACGAGAATCAATGCTTTTCCAGTGCGTATTCCGCGTACTCCTGCGTTCTGGCGTCGTGGGCGTGGAAGCCGGGAAACAGTAACTCCGGTTCAACCACGTGCCGAACATCATGGCTTCTGGTATCGCCTCTCGCATATCGTCATGCGCTATCCCGTGCGCATCCTCATCCCCGTGCTGGTAATATTGTTGGCCCTCGGTTCGCCCTTTCTGAACGTGCGCTTCTCCGCGCCGGATGCCTCCATTTTGCCGAAAAGCGTCCCTTCACGTGAGGCTTATGACTTGCTCGCGCAACGCTTTAACAGCCAGGACACCACTCCTATTATTATGGCGGTGCAGACGCAGGGCAATGTGCTTACCGCTCAGAATATTAGCAATCTCTATGCCTATGTACAGCGCATCGAGGCTGACCCACGAGTGCAGCGCGTTGACAGCATCGTCAGCGCCGATCCACGCTTTACGCTGGCGCAATACCAGTTGCTCTATACGCATCCGCAGTTGATTGCCGACCCGTACCTGTCGGTGCTGTTCAAATCGTCCGTCGCGGGCAATACCACGTTAGTTCAGGTAATCAGCAAATATGGTATGCTTGATCCGCGTTCGCAGGCACTTGTTGAGACGATTCGCAATACGAATCCCGGCAACGGTATCACCACTCTGGTTGACGGCGGGACTGCTGGCGATATTGACTACGTGACTTCCCTCTATACCGACTTCCCGAAGGCGGTACTGATCATCTCTATCACCACCTATATTGTGCTGCTATTCCTGTTCCGTTCGCTCGTATTGCCGTTAAAAGCTATCCTGATGAACACGCTCTCTATTCTGGCGAGCTATGGCGCACTCGTGGTCATCTTCCAGGATGGCTTTTTGCATCAACTGCTCAACTTTACGCCGCTCGGCTTTGTCGAGGCCACCAGTCCCATTCTATTATTCTGCTCGCTGTTTGGCCTCTCGATGGATTACGAGGTCTTCTTGCTTTCGCGTGTTCAGGAAGCGTTCTGGCAGACGGGCGACAACACCCGCGCTGTCGCACTTGGCCTGCAACGCAGTGGTGGCCTGATTACCAGCGCGGCAACCATTGTCGTAGTCGTCAGCCTGTGTTTTGCAACCGCTGACATGATTCTCGTCAAGGCGCTTGGCATTGGTATGGCACTTGCTGTTATTCTCGATGCCTCACTGGTGCGCGGGCTTCTTGTTCCGGCAACCATGCGCCTGCTCGGCAACCTGAACTGGTGGCTGCCTTTCTCTGGCGTCCAACGGCATCCACCCGCGCTCGCCGAATACATGAACGAGAACGTGGGAAGCGACACCTTACCCGATGATGGAGAAATGGGTGCCGGAGCAAACTCGGACGATGCCAATGTAGGAGGCAAGCGATGATGAGAATGTTACGACGTTTTCTGACAACGGCGGAGAGCCAGGGCACCCGCGATCATTCTCGGACTTTGTTTACTGCTCTTGCTCTGTTCGTGTTGCTCTCGCTTGCTCTCACGTCCTGTAGTTTTCCAGGTATTGTGTCAACGTCGGCGCAATTGCCACAGGTGAATGCGACACCGACAAGCGCAGTTTTGCCGCCGATACATTTCCCACAGGACGAAGCGCCGCATCGTGATTTGACGGAGTGGTGGTACTATACCGGCCATATGAACGCAACCACGCCCGATGGCAAACTGCATCATTACGGCTTCGAATTCGTCATTTTTCAAGCTCTGCGCAGTGACCTGCCACCGATTTACGCCGCTCATTTTGCCATCAGCGATGTAACTGGCGGGCAGTTCCATTATGACCAGCGTCGTTTGATCGAACCCAAGGCCGTGTTGCCCAATGGTACTTCAACCAGTGGCTTCAATCTTGTGGTGGGTAATTGGACGATGCGTGGGCTAAATGGCTCCGATCACCTCTCGGCTTCCATGACCAACTATGCCATACAACTGAACTTGTTGGGCCTCAAACCGCCTACCTTGCACAATGGTAATGGTCTGATTACCTATGGTCTTGGTGGATTTTCCTACTACTATTCACGCACACGTATGTCCCTATCCGGCACATTGCTTGACCACAACCAGTCCTTGCATGTGACCGGCGAGGCTTGGATGGATCACCAGTGGGGCAACTTCCTCGCACTCGGTGGTGGTGGTTGGGATTGGTTCAGTGTCCAGCTCAACAACTTTACCGAGATGATGATTTATCGTATCCGCGATGCCAGTGGCAATGCCATTTCTACCTATGTCGGCTACATCGGCCCACACGCGGACGACCACCTGCTCCCGGCCAGCGCCTTGCGCATCACCGTGCTGGGTCATTGGACGAGTCCTGTCACCCATATTACCTATCCCTCCGGTTGGCGTCTGGATATTTCCAATCCACAATTGCACGCATCCCTGACGCTCACTCCTGAATTGAAAGATCAGGAGCTTGTCGTCTATGCATCCACCGGCAATAGCTACTGGGAAGGCGCGGTCTCCATTCAAGGGCAGAGCGCGGGAGCCACTGTCCAGGGTGAAGGCTACGTCGAATTGACGGGATACGTATAGGGGGAGCAGAAAACTTGCCTTATAGTTCAGCATGCGTCGTACCACGCCGAGCTATGAGGCAAGTATCATCTATTTTTCTGTTTCACATTGCGCCAGGTTGCTTCATTTCATAAGACATATATAAGACAACCTCTCTTACTTTCCTCTTTTAAGGGCTATCTTCCCGTGAATGGCACATTGATATAGCCTGTTTGTGCTTCTCTCAATGCAGCAAGAGCGCTTTCCGTCGCTTTCGGGCAAGACTGGATGCAAAAGCATGAGTGAAGCGGGCGCAAAGCCGGAGCATATATACTCAATATGGCTATACAATATTCTTATCGCAGGCAAGAAGCGAGAAGATATGGTATACTTCCACCGGGAAATGTAATTTGGTGACGAACAAATTATGCGCATATGTTAACATTCGTATGTAATTTGTTGTATATTCGCTGCTGTCACCTGTTTTGTATTGTAGTGTTTTCTTTTTTTATGCTATACTGTCAACGTTTATCGGGGAGAACTCGTCAGGTTTAAGCTTTATTGCCCAGCTTCCTTCCCTGTCATATTTTGGAGGGAGGCTTTAGTCAGTCAGTTTGTAGTGTTTGAAGTAGCATAGCCGGGTATTTAGCCGTTATGCTTTTGGCTGTGGCAGAAGGATTGATGGAAGCAAGAACGCACCTACACTTACCAACAACTGAGGAATCTGTTATCGTTGAGCGGGTGCTACGCATTGTTTCGAGCGTGCGTGGAACAAAACCCGATTATGCCCGTCTGGCAGCCGAACTTGAACCTGCCATCCCTTTTGATGTCTTTGGCATTGTGTTGCTATGGCACGATCGGGAAGCGGTGCGTATTATTGCTTGTGAGCGAGGGGCAACCTGGTTCTCGAATTATCACCAACATCCATTGCAGGGCTCCCATGTAGAGCAACTGCTGCAACAACTATCTTCTTCGCCAGCAGTTGAACCACTGCCAACGATTGCAAATTACCCTCTCGGACTCGATGGACTCCCTGTCCAGTGTGGTGATGCACTTAGTAACTATCATCAATTGCGTTCAACGTTTATTGCCCCGCTGATTGTTGAAGGCCGCCTGCTTGGAACACTTGAGCTTGGTAGTACGGCGCAGCATACCTACGATGGAGAGCCCTTGCGTCGCCTGATAGAGGGTGTTGTGCGCGTTATCGCGACTGCCATTGAGGGTGCGCAGGTTGGCGGCAGCGTGGAGATTCAAAACCGCCAGCGACAGGCCCTCAGAGATGTTTCATCTGCGCTAACCTCCACAATGGACCTCTCACTCATCCTCAATAAGGTTGTTGATGGCGTTGTGCAAGCTTTGAATGTGGCATCTGCCATTGTCATGCTGAACCAGCGCGAAGGATCATTGCATGTAGAGGCGCAACGCGGGTTGGACGATGCTTTATTTCAACGGTTGATGCGCCAAAAAACTGTTTTGAGCGAACGCTCCATTATTGGCTACTCTCTGCTTACCCGCCAACCCTGTGTCTCACAAGACATTGCCAGTGATACTCGTTTTTCTCTGAACAGGCAATGTGCTTCAGAACTTGGTATTCATTCCATCTACAGCTACCCATTAGTTACCGGCAACGCCGTGTACGGTACACTTTTGTTATGCTCTCGCGAACCCGGTGGATTTACACCCCTGAAAATTGAGATTCTCTCACTGTTTGCCAGCCAGGCCACCATCGCTATTCACAATGGTATGCTTGTTGAGTCCGCCCATCAACGCAGCCGTTTTCAGGAGGCAATTGAGCAGTTAGAGCAAGCTAGCGATGGTGCAGATAATGAAGGTTATGAGCGTGAGGCGTTTGAACTGCTTCGCCGGGAAACAGAGCGTACTTTTGGTATTCGTTTTAGCAGCGTACTTCGTTTTATTAGCGATCATCTCTTAACACGCAGTGAGAGTGACCTGCATACAATGCTGTACAGGGAAGATATCGCTTTTCATGAGCATGCCTGGAGGTATTCTTTCATTGAAGACGGAGAAGCTGAAACAACCGCCACCTCTGTAGGGAGTATGCAAGGGGAAAGAACGTTTGCCCCATTTTCACAAGGAGAGAGTATTGCGTTCTTGACCCACACCGCCGAAGCTGCTTTGGCGCGGGTGGCAGCGATGAGTGAATTGGGCGGTTTGCTCATGCAATTACAACAAACCACCGGCTATACTAATGATCCCTGGTTTGTCACTGACCCACAGGGGTATTATCTTTCGATGAATGCAAGCGCGGAACTATTCTGTGGTATGCGCGGTGATAACATTGGTATTGAGCAAAATATGACCCTTGAAGATATACTTGATCGCCTTTTACCTCGCTTCCGTGATGAGAAAACAGTTCGTTCGTACTTGCATGAATTTGTGCAAGAAGGGCAGGTAGGGTACGAGGGACAGGAGCAGAGGCAAGATATGCGCTGCGTTCTTGCGATAAACGCAGAATCTGTGAAAAGGACGACCGGGAAATTCTCTAAGCTCACCGGTGCTGCGACGCATTCAACCACACAACGCCAATTGGATACAATATCAACCGACCAGTACTACCAATTGATGCGCTATCCGCTCCACAATTTCCAGGGGGTATTGGTGGGGCGTGCATTGCTCGTCCATGATATCACGGCTCAGGTGCGTGACGAGCAAAATAAAACATCATTGCTCTCCTCGGTTTCGCACGATTTACGCACCCCGCTTACCACAATTAAAGCGGCGATATCAGGTTTGTTGGGAACAAATCTGTCCTGGGACGACGCAACGTTTCGTGAGATCCTCGAAGATATTAATGCTGAATCCGACCATCTTGAAGTACTTGTCACTGACTTGATCGAAATGTCACGTATTGAGATGGGCGCACTGGAATTAGAAAAAGAGTGGTGTGATATACTCGAAATCCTTTATGGGGCTGTCGTGCGTTTGGAGAGCGTGGTTGGAAAACGTCGTGTTCTATTCCACACAGGTTCTGGCTTTCAATCAGTATTGCCACTGGTATATGCAGACCACGTACAATTGAAGCGGGCCTTTTTCTATCTCATGGAAAATGTGGCTCACGATACGGAAGATATCGTAGAACTCCAGGCGAATGCGGAGGTCATTGCGCTGGAAGATGGAGAGGGTCTGCGTGTGCAAATCATAGATTGCGGCAAAGGCATACCCGTAGAGGAGTGGGAGCGCATCTTCAAGACATTTTATCGTCCTCACACGCATGGCAATGGTCATTCCTATGGCAGTGGTCTTGGCCTCGCTATTAGCCGGGGCATTGTAGATGCGCATCACGGTCACATGTATGTCGAGGCGTTTGTAGATGATTTTTTCGATAATGCTGATAAGGAACATACCTGTTTTACCTGCATACTTCCCTTGCACCATCAGAATGACATAGCCATAGAACAGTATCAGCCGACAGCACATGTATCTTACAAGCGAGTGTATTTGCCAGAGGAGTTACATTCATGAAATTAAAAGGCAAGCGTATACTCGTCGTTGATGATGAACCTCCCATTCAACGCATGTTGCGGCGTAACCTGACCGCTAGTGGCTATGAGGTACTGATCGCGAGTGAGGGCACCCAGGCGATTGAGATGATACGGCTCTTTCAGCCCGACCTCATACTGCTTGACCTGTGCTTACCGGGTGAGTTACATGGCCTGGATGTCTGTACGTATGCCCGTAACGAGATGTTACGTATCCCAATTATTGTGTTGTCGGCCCTGACCGATGAAAAACGCAAAGTACAGGCGTTAGACGAAGGTGCGGACGATTATCTCACAAAACCTTTCAGCAACGACGAACTCCAGGCGCGTGTGCGCGTGTGTCTGCGCCGCGCCAGTTTAATGGAGCCCGGCAACGATATCACCGGCCAACCGCAAATATTGAAAAGCGATGATGGCTATCTTACTATGAATGTCGCCGCCCGGCAGGTACGAGCCGGTGAAAACGAAGTACGTTTAACGCCCACTGAGTTCGAATTGTTGCGACAGTTAATGCTTTACGCGGGGAAGGTCTTAACCCATCGTTCATTATTACGAGCGGTCTGGGGACCCGAATATGGCGAAGAGGCGGATTATTTGCGCGTCTACGTGCGGCAGTTACGGCGCAAGGTCGAGGTGGACCCGTCACGTCCTCGCTATATTCTCACCGAACCCGGAATTGGCTATGTCTTTCGCCCAAATGTGGAAATGCAACGCATGTAAATATTTTAATGTGATCTTAATGCTTTTGTCTGCTATCTTTACAGGTAATTAATTTCTTAAAGCGTACACTTCTATTCTGGTAGCGTCTGCTGTGCAAATTAGTGGGATTTTTGCGCATGGGCTTGTTGCAAATATTTGCTATTGGGGTTATGATAGGGCGGTGTTGTCAGTTACAAGTATGACGTGGAGAGGGAGAGGTGAGACATTTATATGCACTATTCGTTAGCAAGAAGGAGTGCTGGATGATGGTTGGGTATCGTGTGATGCACTCTCAACCACGCTACCCGCGAACAATGTCAGGATTTGCGGGCATAGGCGTTGTGTATTGATGGAACAATGGATTGTGTCAAATTGCTAAGTGTCCTGTGCCGTCAGGCGTACCGGTGAAAAAGTAGCGCACAGGAATGTGAAATAAAGGAACGAAGGAAAATGGAGCAGCAAGACCGCATAATGGATGGAGATTTGCAGACGTTAGGTCTCCAATCCATCCTCAAGATGCTTGCGTTGAGTGGGAAAACCGGCACACTATTGGTGCATTCGGGGCCGGAAACCCTCACAATTAGCCTGCGTAAGGGCCAGATTGTTGCCTTGCGTGAAGATGGCGTCCCACAACCGGATTTGCTGATGATGCTTTGCCTTATCAAGAAGCTTGAAGCTCCACGAGTGCAAGCCATAAGTGAGTATGCCAACGGGAATACTGCGGTTGCACTGTCCTTGCTGGTTGAGCGTAATATGATGGCGGCAGTTGAGATGCAGCACCGTCTGGAATTTGCAGTCACGCAATCTATCTGTCACGCACTACGCTGGGTAGATGGACACTTTGCCTTTTATCGCTATATCGTTCCAATGGAAAGCAAAATGATGCCGCTTGACATTGATTCTGTTCTCCTCGAAGCATTGCGCCAGGCCGATGAGTGGGAAGAAATGGGTGAGACCTATCTCACACGTACCACTGTGACGCGCTGGTTACCAGAGATCACGAATGATGTCCGTAACATGGGGCTGTCGCAGGAGTATATCGGCGTTCTTTGTCTCTCCAACGGTGAACTTCCTTTGCAAGCCATTGCTCTGGCACTGATGATGCCTGAAGCACGCGTCGTACGCTTAATTGCCCGTCTGGTCGAATTGCATCTGATCGAAGTGGTAGATACCGCGTTAGAGACCGAAGTGCAACGCGACCTCTCGAATATAATTATCAGGAGCCAGACGATGTTGGCCCGGCAAAAACCTTTATCCAATGTTGAACAGCGCTTACCCGGCCTGATTGCCACCCTCTCTGATTGTATCAATGGCTTGCTCATCCACCATGGTCGCTACGCAAAGAGTTTACGCGGCCGGGGACAAATCCCTCCCTCAGAAGTAGTACGTTATTTAGAACGTCGTTTTGCGCAACAACTCCATTTATTGGCGAAGCAACAATATACTATCTTAGAAACAGTGGAATTTACCGGCGGAAAACTTGATACCACTGCCCTGACGACGCTGGATAAGCTGGTGAAAGGGCGGCAACTCGAGGAATTTTACTGGGAGGCGCTGCTTGGTCTGGCGGCTTTCTTGCGCATGGTATTTGCGGAATTATTGCGCGACGAGGTGGGCAATTCTCATACTGGCCGTCAATTGAATACGGTATGGAAGGCATTTCTCACGGAAATAGATTCGGAAATTCAACACTACCAGGTCTATCGAGCCTACCGGAACGCGCAAACAAACCGTGGGCGTGAGTCACAACAAATCGGTATACCGGGAGCGTATCCTGCTGAGTCCTGGGGTACGCCGGAAACAAGAGGCAACGCGCAAGGTTGGAATCCTGTCCAGAGTAACGAGGGGGGGCCGTTCTGGTCGCCTGATTCACAAAGGAGGTCAATATAAATGGGTCCTGTGCCGACTGTATTAGTTGTGGATGACAGCCCAACGGTCCGTAAAATCGTTCAAATGACACTGCAACGAGAGCATATTCGCGTGATTACCGCAAGCGATGGGTTAAGTGCTCTTACCTCGGTTGCGGACGAAATGCCCGCTGTCATTCTCCTTGATATCCAGCTGCCACGGATGGATGGGTACCATATTTGCCAGATAATACGCAAAAACTTGCAGTTTCGTCAAATACCGATTATTATGCTCAGTGGGAAGGATGGTTTGTTTGACAAAATGCGAGGAAGACTTGCCGGCTCCACGGAATATCTCACGAAACCCTTTGACTCCGTTGAACTTGTGCAAACCGTGAAAAAGCATCTTGCCAACTGGGAAGAACGGATGCCCCGTCAAGTAGAAGGGCAACGTCAACGCCTGCGACGTCGTGGCTAAGGAGTGTATATATTCTTTACTTGCATGAAACAGGTAAAGGTGCGCCAGTGAAATAGCCTTTTTTTCCCATTCCACTGGCGTGGTTGACCTATCAGAGAGGTATAATATGCCTGGGCAAAAGATACTGGTTGTGGATGATAGCTGGACTGAACTTACCATGATCGCTACTCCATTACGCAATAGTGGTTTTGAGGTAGTGACCGCCGTTGATGGCGATGAAGCCGTCGAAAAAGTGTTTAAAGAGCGTCCGCAATGTATCGTACTTGATGTTGTTCTACCAAAACAAAACGGTTTTCAATTGTGCCGCAAGCTCAAAAATTCGGAAATTAGTCGGCATATTCCGATTATCTTACTCACAAGTAAGAACACCCCCCTGGATAAGTCCTGGGGATTGAGACAGGGCGCGGATTTGTATATGACAAAACCGTTCAATGGCGACGAACTCGTAGCAAGTGTACGTAGCCTTGTGTAGAGATGTTGGTAGTGGGTAGAATTCATAATAGATTGGCACCCATCTACTTCTACAATGTCCCGTTCAGAACTTTCAGGGGAACCGGCATCTAGCATAGAGTATATGCCGGTATATGCCCCCATCGGAGTAGTTTGTGGCTAGCAAAGAACCAGGAACACGACAAAATACTCGTGCTTCCTCTATCACAGCAATGCAGATGCAGCTTGCTCAATTGGGGCAGGCCAGTCAAGCTCGTCCTGATGGAGTTGCAACTGTGCCAGCACCTGCCAATGGGGCAGGTGAGCAATACCTGGTATTTTCCCTCCTGGAGCGTGAATTCGCCTTTCAGGCGGAACACATCCAGGGGGTGGAGCGACTCGTAGATGTGACCCCTGTACCCAATGTCGCGGCCTGGGTTAGGGGGGTCATTAACTTGCGCGGTTCAATCGCCTCGGTGGTAGACTTACGCGCTTTTCTTGATATGGAGCAGCTACTGTATAATCCACGCACTCGCCTGTTATCGGTACAGTACAACGAAATGGTGATTTGTCTCGTTGTTGATGGCGTTAGCGATATGGTACCTGTGCCTGGTTCTGCTATCCTTGAGGTCGGTACGCGCCCGACTGGCATTCCACAGTGGGCTGTACCCTATGCCTCTGGCTATGCATTGCTTGAGAAAGGGCGCGGAATTGTGTTACTGGATGCCGCACGTCTGCTTTTTTCTGCTAAAATGCAACGCTATACAACAGAAGAATCATAGACGGATGATACTAAATAGACGCGACCATGCTACCGAGAGCATACTTCACTGCTCCGGTCGCTTCCATCGTATCCTGGTATTTGATAACATTGTGGTCGCCCGAAAACGTAGACGTATTTTTCAAACAGGAGGCCCGGCAGATGAATCCTGATCGCAACAGAGGCGGAATGACCGTCAGTACACTACTACGGTTTGGACTGGTTGTCATCCCAGTTGCCGTAATTGCTGTACTTGGTTTCATTGCTACAGCGCAAATAACCGGCAACGCGGCAACTACATTTGTGTTAAGTGTTGTTGCATGCGAAATTATTGTCTTGTTGGCTGTGCTGTCTATTAACTACATTATTCAGCGAAAAATCCAGGACCGCTTACTTGGCCTGGTTGACGTGTGTCGTGATTATGCTGGCGGCGACCGCACTGTTCGCGCCGCAGTGAGCGGCGATGATGAGTTCGCTATGCTTTCTATGTCGCTCAATACATTGCTTGACAGTCAAGGAAATTCCTCTCAGAGCAGCACAAATTATAATAGTGGCAGCGGTGATGCTTCAGCGTTGCAGGCACAAATTGAGAAACTGCTGCAAGAAGTGAGCGCGGTCGGTGATGGTGACTTGCGCGTGCAGGCTGAGGTAACGCCGGACACTCTTGGTGTACTGGCTGACTCCTTCAACTATATGATTGAAGAGCTTGCGAAGGTTGTAGGACGTGTGCAATCCACGGCGGTACAGGTCACTAATGCCACGCGCCGCATTCTTGATGGTTCGGCTGAACTGGCTCAGGCTTCCGAGACTCAGGTCGCCCAGATCTCACAGACCACCGAGGCCGTTGAAGCACTGGCTATCTTCATTCAGAATGTCGCTCGTAACGCCCAGTTGAGTGCTGAAGTGGCCCAGGAAGCGCTGCGCCACGCGAATAACGGTCAACAATCTGTGCGCCAGACCATTGACGGCATGATGCTCATTCGCGAAAACGTGCAGGAGACCTCGAAAAAAATTAAGCGCCTCGGCGAACGTTCAAACGAAATCGGTGAAATTGTGCGTATCATCGAAGATATCGCAGATCAAACAAACCTGCTCGCCCTTAACGCTGCTATTCAGTCCGCGATGGCGGGTGAGCATGGTCGCGGTTTCGCTGTCGTTGCCGACGAAATCCGCCTACTTGCGGAACGTTCCACCGAGTCCACAAAGCGTATTGATACCCTTGTCAAGAGTATTCAGGGCGATACCTACGAAGCAGTTGTTGCTATGGAAGATAGCACCCAGGAAGTCGTAAAAGGCTCCCAACTTGCCGATGAAGCAGGTCACGCACTGAATTCCATTTATAACGCCGTAGAACGCCAGGCGCAGATGATCGAAAGCATTGCCCGCGCCGCCAATGATCAGACATCGGTCTCTGAAGCAGTCGCAGTGGCTATGGGACAAATATCAGAAATCACCCGTCAAACGAACTTTGGTACTCAGGAAGCCGCGGCAAGTGTCACGTATCTGGCGGAATTGGCGGAACAATTACGCTCATCTGTGTCAACATTCCGCTTACCAGATCGCAGTAACGATATGCTTGGATCGTTACCCGGTATGACATCAGTTACAGAACTGGGGAATGGCAATGGTAATCAATTCTACCCACCAGCGTTGCCGTCTGGTGCTGGCAACATAGGGAATGGCAACGAATGGGGACAGGGCTTCAGTAATAATTTCCCTCCACTTCCAGTGCCTGGTAACTCTTCCGGTTCATTAGTCGCGATGACGACACGTAATGGCAATGGGCAATTTGGCATGAACAATCAGCAAGATTTCGCCAGCCAGGCTGGTTTTGGTTTGCAGCCGTTTGGCAACCAATCTGGTTATGGCGACCAGTCGTTTGGTAATGCATCTAACTTTGGGGGTCAACCTTTTAATAACCAGGGAAATTTTGAGAGCCAACCCGGCTTCGGTGGGCAGTCCCCATCCCCGTTTAGCAATCCAGGCAGCTTTGAGAACCAATCTGGCTTTGGAGGTCAATCCCCATCCCCGTTTAGCAATCCAGGCAGCTTTGAGAACCAATCTGGCTTCGGCAATCAAGGATCATTCAATAGCCAGGGCGGCTTTGGTGAATTTGGCGGTTTCGATCATCAGCCAGAATTTGGCAATGGTCAGGGACAATCGTTCTTCCCATCGTCAGGTCAGGTCCCTCATTCGCAGCCTTCGAATTCTGGGCCATTACAGCAAAAGCAACCGGGGCAATCCCAGGCTCCGCATTCACGTAGACCCGGCAATGCAGGTAACACAGGTAACACAGGGAATAATCAACAACAGTCATTTGGACCAGATCAAACTCCTTTCTCCGGAAATGGACAATTTGGTCAGTAGCAAACCAGGTTTCACATTCTGCCGGTTATCTTACACCGGTTTCCGGCAGTAGCGGCGTTTATTCTTGTGGAAGTAAGCATCCTCTGGATTCTCTGTATCTGCGGAATACATATTGCAGGACGCGCAATGTGAAACTAGAATAAGTGAGTACGCGCAACATGTCGAATACATTTGATAAACTATCTGTCCTCGATTCGTTTATCGAAGAGGTGAATAGCTATTTGCCGGAAATAGAGGCAAACCTTGAGCGTCTGGCACAATCACCTGGCGACATGGAGGCTCTTGAGGAAACGTACCGTCGTACTCATACGATTGGTGGCTCTGCTTCTATGATGGATTTCCCCGGCCTTGCGCATGTCGCTCATGGGATGGAGGATATCCTGTATGACGTACAGGATGGTATTGCCTCGCTTGATGCCCCAACTATTGGTCTATTGCAGCGTTCTCTGGGCAGATTGCATCGCCTTTTGGAAGGAGTACGTGAAGGTATTGATGAAAATGCCGTGATAGCCGAAGATGACGCGGATTATGTGCAATATCGCGCTGCTCTTGATTCCCTGGCGCAAATTTCGTCAGAAAGCGTTGGCACGACGGGGCAGCTTGAGTCACCCTTTGCTTCAGCAGAGCAAGGGAAGAGTTCTTCATCATCTTCCATGCCTACTCTTGATGAAGTTCTCGCCTCTTTCCGTACACCCATCCCAACTGCTGATACTGCTCAAGGCGATGATGTGGCATGGCCTGAAGACATTGCCACCGTTTCATATACCACGTCACCTTCTTTGCAGGAAGAGCAACAACAGGAACGACAATATGAGGCCCCACGCCCGGAAGAAACGCAGCGTTCTGGTTCTCTCGAAATGTTGGCGGCCATGATGCAGCAGCCTATCGTCCAGCAACCCACTATTCCCATGTCGAATGTACAGAACGCGGATGAACAAGCTTATGATGCGCTCGATTTGCTATATGAGGATGAGACCAAACAGCACGCCACAGGCGTTTTCTCTAATCAGCAAGGGTACGAGCGTTTCCCAGATAAATCTTTAGGAACGTACAATGCTGGAGTTGGGACTCCTAATGAGCATGCACCCTTACCTGTCCTTGGGGATATGCGGCAGGAGGCGCAATCGTTGGCTTTACAGACATCTTCTCTGCAAGAGATGCTCCAGCAACTACGCATGGCGATGTCAGTCGTTGAGGCTCAACGTGCTGAGTTTAAGGGGTTCCTCAACGGATCGAAAGATGCCCTTGAACGCATGGAAGACTGGGCTGGTCAGGCGATGGGTTTGAATCTGCGCAACAGCCCGGAACAGGTACGTCGCTTTCTCCCACTCTCAGTTATGTGGGTGGCAAATACAAAGCTGAAAAAAGTGTTTGACCTGTTGGCTCAGATTACTAACGGCGTTGAGATGACCGAAGAGCAGATACAGGCGTTGGTACAGCAATTACAGAGGTCTATCGAAGCGTGTGGCAAAGCTTTTGAGCAACTTCAATCGGATAACACTGCCGGGATGTTCACCCACGATCCCGGCTGGTCCCCCTGGGACATGCAGGTTTCTCGCGAAGCAGACGCATTGCGTGAGCGTGTGACCTTTGAACGGCGTGGCGACCCGTCTGTGCTTCGTGCCGAAATTGAGGCCCAGTTGCGGCAGGAACTCCAACACGAGTATGAATCGCGTCCGCTTACACTTGCAAATCGCCACGAGTTAGAGCAACAGATACGCCATGAAATACTCCAGGAATTTGAAGCCAAACGGCAATTGCAAGAGTCAGTCGCTGGCCGCGAAAAGACCGAATCGGTAGTTGAGATTGAAGCTCGATTACGTAGTGAAATAGAAATTCAGGTTCGGCAAGAATTCCTGAGCCAGATAACTACCGGCGATATGGATATTTCAAAAGTATCCGTACAATCGCTGGTTCCTCCTTCCCCTACAATCCCGCGCGTCTCGAATTTTGCCGATCAAGCAAGGATAGCTACCGGGTTGACGGAATTGGAGCATCCACAATCACCATCAACGTATCCTGGACAAGCTTCGCCCGTGTCGCCAAAATCGGCAAGTACAGCATCTCAGGTTGTGTCGTCACCACCGCCTGTGTTCCAGACTCCCGTTGATGCGATGGTACCACCTCCTCTACCGCCATCTGTGGCCCAGCAGCAAACCGCATCTTCATTGTCCTCTTCACACGCTTCTTTATATAGTGGGGATTTAGGCGAAGAGGCCGCAGATATCTTCCGCCTGGAAGCTGAAGAGCATCTACAAACAATTAGCTTCCATGTGGCGGCGCTTGAGAAAGACCCCTCTAACCGCGATCTCATCCAGGGCATTCGCCGTGCGACTCATACTCTCAAAGGCGCTGCCGGTATGATGGGTTTCCGCTCTATTGCCGAACTTTCGCATATTTCAGAAGACCTGCTCGAGAGCATCATAGAGGGCAATACTGTTGTTACTCCTGCCGTTCTCGGCTTGGTCCTTGATACTGCGGAGATACTCGATCAACTGATTAATAGCAACGGAGCAGACTCCCAGGACGACAATGAGAAAGTACAGATTCTGCGCAAACGATATGAGATTTTGTTGGGCGAGCAGAGTGCATCATTGGTTTCACTGGATGAAGAAATAGATGCTGATATTGATGCAGCCGATGATTTGGAAGTGTCGGTAAACAGTGTCTTTGTCGGCGGTCAGTCGGCTGGAACGAATGCGCAACGGGCCAATCGCGGTGATTTGAGCGTTCGTGTACGACTGCAAAAGTTGGATGAACTGGTGAATCTCTTCGGTGAATTGCTGGTCAATCGAAGTATTCTCGAAGAACGTATTGAGCGCCTGATACGCCTCGTTTCAGAAGTGGGTATCAGCAGTAATCGCCTAAGAGATGTTGGACAGAAGTTGGAAAGCCGCTTTGAAGCCGCGACCTTGCCGAGTGGGCATTCGGTACAGGTGATGCCGGGTGAGGGGAATCGTAACCTGAAAAACGGGCAATCCTTCAATGGCAATGGCAACAGAGGCCGTGTCGAACCTGAACACTTTGCGGATTTCGATGAACTGGAACTTGACCGCTATACGGAATTCCACCAGCTTGCCCGTGGTTTAAGCGAAACGGTCTCCGATATGTCTACTCTGGGTATTGATATGGAAGCCGTCATTCGCGAATGTGAAAGCGTCTTCGCCCGTGAGAATCGCCTGAATACCACCTTCCAGGATCGTTTGATGAAGGCGCGATTGGTGCCGCTCTCAACCATGACGCCGCGTCTCTACCGCGCTGCTCGCTCCGTTGCTCTCAAGCAACACAAGGAATTCGAGTTCTTACTTGAAGGCGAGGCGACGGAAGTTGATCGCACCGTTTATGAGGAAATTGCTGGCCCATTGCTGCATCTTATGCGTAATGCAGTCAACCATGCAATTGAAACGCCGGATGTGCGAGTACAGCATGGCAAGCCGCCCGTTGGTCATATAAAACTCTCTGCCGCTTATGAGGGCAATCAGGTTGTCATTACGGTACGCGATGATGGCAAAGGAATTGATCCAGAAAATGTACGCAATGCGGCCATTGCACGTGGATTGATCCGGCCCAATCAGACACTCAGTGATAGTGATGTGATTGATTTCGTTTTCCAGCCTGGCTTTTCAACTGCTGAAGTGTTGAGCGAGGAGAGCGGTCGCGGTGTCGGTCTCGATGTTGTGCGTGATAGCGTCTCTCGCTTGCGAGGATCGCTCGAGGTTGAATCGACACCAGGACAGGGAACTGCATTTACCATGAAGTTCCCGACGAGCCTGGCAATCCAGAGTGCCATGATGGTGCGTGTCGGTGGCGAACAGTTTGCCATTCCCACAGTTATGGTTGAGTCCATCGGACGGCTGGACAACTTCCAGCACACAACCGTAGGTGGGCAACCTGCTGTTGTTGTACAGAATGATCGTTATCCCTTGACAATGCTTTCTCAATTGCTCTCCTTGCCTGAGAATGCTGTGAATGAAAAAGCGCAGTTGCTGTTTGTAAATACCGGCGGGTACCGGGTCGCGCTGGTCATAGATGAGATCAAAGGCAAACTTGACGTTGTGATGAAAAATCTGGGTCCGCATCTGCGCAGTGTACGTGGTATCGCTGGCGGCACTGTAATGGGCAATGGACGTGTTGTTCTCGTTTTAGAGTTGCTGGAATTGCTCTCGGCACAAAACAGGGCTATTGCCCGTAGCGCGGGACCTTCAATGAATACTGCCTTGCGTGAAGGTTTTGTTGTACCGTCTTCGCATGTGACACCACGTCCGACAACGGTAATACGGAATAGTCAGAATCAGCAAAATCAGCAGAGCCTGTCGGCAACTGTGGCAACGCATCCGCCTGCACCTGCTCCACAACAGGATCATGGCAAACACGTACTGGTAGTGGACGATAGTCCCAGCGTTCGGCGTGTCGTGGGCAATATGTTGAAGCAGCATGGGTGGGAAGTACAGATGGCCCGCGATGGCGTTGAGGCACTGGAAATGATCTCGCGAGAAACACCTGCTGCCGTCTTACTTGATATTGAAATGCCTCGCATGGATGGCTATGAACTGATAGCCACCGTGCGTGCCCAGGAACAATATCGCACATTGCCGCTTGTCGTCCTGACCTCTCGTGCGGCAGGAAAACACCAGCAGCGGGCGATGCAACTCGGTGCCAGCGGCTATGTCGTCAAACCCTACCAGGATGGTGAACTCATCAGTACACTCAATTCGCTAGTCTATGGAGCCGCGACCCGCTAATGCTGATAAACAAATAACCCCACCGTAGGGACCGATTGATCGCGTCCGCGTCCCTTGCCAGGTACTAACATTTCCCAGGCGGACGCGATCAATCGGTCCCTACGGTGGGGTTATCTTCTAAAATCATTCATTCAGAGAGGGATTGTTATGGGAGTTGAACGAGCGGTGACTCGTTGGTATGCTGTTCGCCAATGCCTGTTGAATCAGATAGCAGCCTTGCAAGCGCAAATTGCCGAGCAACAGGAACAGGTGCCGCAAAACACAAATGGAACGCCAGTTGTCGGAACTGATATTTCCCGGCAACTGGCGGAGGCACAGGCCAGGCTACACAATCTTGGCCCTTGCCCCAAAGTTATGATGGGTTAGCGATAGCCTCTCTAATCAACTGACCCATCTCGTGCGTTCCTACAATCTTTTTCCCCTCTTCGCGGATATCCTCCGTGCGATATCCCGCCTCGATAATGCGCAAGACGGCCCCCTCTATTGCGTTTGCTTCATCTTTCAAGCTGAGTGAGTAGCGCAACAAAAGTGCGAGCGATAGGATGGAAGCGATAGGGTTGGCCTTATCCTGCCCCGTAATATCTGGTGCCGTGCCGTGAATTGGCTCGTAGAGGCCGAATAGCCCGTGTGCTGTTTGCCGTGTTCCTAGGCTCGCCGATGGCAACATACCCATCGAACCCGCCAGCATAGAGGCTTCGTCCGTGAGAATATCGCCGAACATATTCTCCGTGACAATCACATCGAAGCTCGCCGGTCGCCGGATAAGATGCATCGAACATGCATCTACCAGCAATTGATCAAAAGCGATATCGGGATAGTCACTGGCAACACGTTCGGCAACCCGCCGCCAGAGCCGCGATGAACTAAGTACATTTGCCTTATCAACTGATGTCACCTTTTTGCGTCGGTCTCGCGCCAGTTCAAAGGCTGTGCGTACAATCCGCTCAATCTCCGCCTCCGTATAAATCAGCGTGTCAACCGCTTCATAACCATGGGCCGTCTCGCGAATCTCGCTTGGCTTGCCATAATAAATGCCACCGGTTAGTTCGCGCACAACCAGCAAATCCGTTCCCCGCAGTACATCGGCCTTGATGGTAGAGGCATTCAGCAGCGCATCAAAAGGCCGAATCGGGCGCAGGTTCGCGTACAATTGCAAGCCTTTACGCAACCGGAAGAGCGCCTGCTCAGGCTGCACTTTCGAATCTGGCCCTTCGTAACGGGCTGAACCGCCGACTGCGCCAAATAAAATAGCGTCGCTGCGCTGGCACTGTTCCATCGTCTCATCAGAAATAGCACTGCCTTCGGCCTCGATAGCTGCGACGCCCACCAGCGCCTTTGTCGTGTTAAACGTATGCCCAAACCGTTTCCCTACGGCTGTCAATACCCCTAGCGCCTGGTCCGTCACCTCCGGCCCGATACCATCCCCTGGCAAGACCGCAATAGCAAATGTTCCCACGTGTTATCTCCTTCTCATTCTGTCAAATATCTCTATGTCCTAAAAGTGTTCTCTGTGTATTGTATAACGTACAGGACAGTGTTGTGCATACAAAAAACTCCCCTTTATTCGGGGAGCTGGAGATGGGTATAAGGTGTTATCAGAAGTGTGATAACCACAGCAGGTAGCTATGCTGCTACGTCAATCGTGATCATTTGTGGCCGTTCGGTTTCTTCGGGTACAGGCTCACCGTCTGCAAGCAGGCTTTCAATATAGCCCTCGATAGCTTCATGAGTGCGTTCTATGTATTCACCATCAGCAAGTAAGTGGTCAGACTAGATGCTTCGTGGTATAATAGGGACGAAGTGAAAGGTAGATGAAGCAGCAAAATCCCTTATCTCATCTGGCCTTTTGAGGTTGGATGAATGTGTATGATAATCCATAATCCATAAACCGAGCAAGAGGTGCTGCTAAACCTTTGCATAGGAGTCATTAGTATGGGCAATGAAAATATAGGTAATACGACGCCGGTGCCTGGCACACGGCGTAAAACAGTGCCAATTGTTATGGCCGCTGGCCCCCATGAGTACACACCAGGCGATCAAGAGCTACCAGTACAATTGACGAGTCTAGCGGATATGTTGCAGTGGGCGCAAAACTGGGCGCGTTCAAGGTCTGTCTGGCCGCTGGGCTATGGCCTGGCTTGTTGTGCCATTGAGATGATGGCAAGCGCACAGGCCCACTACGATCTTTCGCGCTTCGGCTCGGAAGTCTTCCGTTCCAGTCCACGTCAGGCGGATTTGATGATTGTGGCTGGCACTGTGTCAGTGAAGATGGGGCCACGCCTGCGCTTACTATGGGAGCAGATGCCCGACCCGAAATGGGTGTTGAGCATGGGCCAATGCGCCAACTCCGGTGGTGAGTTCTACGATAGTTATTACACGGTCCAAGGCGTTGATACCATCGTACCGGTTGATATCTACGTTCCCGGCTGCCCTCCTCGTCCAGAAGCTTTGATCGAAGGCATCCTCAAGCTGCGCGAGAAAATTTTGAAGCAGGGCTTAAAGGTGCGTGGTGAGAAGGAAATAGAGGTGTAGTGTATGCGTGGTATCCTTGAAGGAATGGGTCTGACCTTCAGTCACCTCTTCCGTCCAAAAGTAACGCGCTTTTATCCCTATGAGAAGCCGAAGTTGCCGCCGCGCAGCCGTGGTCTTATACAACTCGTCGCGGAAGAGGGCCTCCAGACAGAATTCAACCTCAAATGCGAATCCTGCCTGTTGTGTGAAAAAGCCTGTCCGCCGCGTGCTATTACGATTGAATATGAGCTAATGGACGAATGGAAAACGCGCCCCTGGTTCAAATCGTACATTCGGGAGGGTGCTGAAAAGTTCACATCGCGCAAAATTCCGGCGGCTAGCGGCACACCAAAGGGCGGTTTTTACAAAACTCGCATCTCCGAATACGCGGTTGACTACTTCAATAAGCCCGTTACCCCCTGTGTCGCAATGCCAGTGAAGGATCACCTGGAGCCTGAGATAGACCTCAGCCATGTTGACGCTCTGTTGGAGACATGGCCGCAAGAAGCTGGTACATTGTCTGCATTGCTGGATGCCGTGATGGATTTCTACGGCTACCTGCCACTGCAAGCCGCCAAGCGCATCGTACAGGTGCGTGGCGTAGACATGAGCGATATCTTTGGTATCGCCACCATGAGTCCTAAATTTAAACCCGCGCCCGCCCCTAAAGGCATAAAGCGCGATGACCAACCTCCTCGCGGCCTCGCGCCCGATAGGCGCGGCGTGTGGGGGAATATTAATCATGTGAGGCAGCCAGATGCCTGAGTTTGAGAATACGTATCGTGTCTTGCGACGTCGCGGTGAGCCTGATGTGCGCTCACTTGATAGCTACCGTCGCGCTGGCGGGTATACCGCTTTGGAAAAAGCCATCCGCGAGCAATCGCCTGAGCAGGTCATTCAGCAAGTGATTGATGCGAAACTGCGCGGGCGCGGCGGCGCTGGCCGCCTTACCGGTGAGAAGTGGCGTATTGTACGCAGCACGGATGATGCCCCAAAATACGTTATTTGCAATGCCTATGATGCCGACCCGCGTGCAATGGGTGCGCGTTCGTTGCTCGAACGCAATCCACATCAAGTCATCGAAGGTATTGTGCTGGCGGCTTATGCCGTTGGCGCGTCAGAAGCCTATCTTTTTACCCGCAGCTTTTTCCTCGAGGGCCTCTCAACTGTCCAGACAGCCTTAAATGAGGCGCTGCAAGCCAATCTCGTCGGACGTGATATTTTGGGTACCGAATTTAGCTGTACCATCAACGTCCTCGGTGTTGACATTGGCTTTATGGGCGGCGAAGAAACCGTGCAGATTGCCCTCATCAAGGGCCGTCGCGGTATGCCGGAGCAGCGTCCACCCTATCCCGCGCAATATGGGTTATGGGATAAGCCAACCGCCATCAACTGCGTTGAGACACTGGCAAATGTTCCCGTCATTGTGCGCGATGGCGCGGCAGCCTTTACCAGCGTTGGTACTGCCACCACCGGCGGCACAAAAATACTCACCGTTTATGATTACGTGCCGGACAGCGGGCCGAAAGTTGTCGAAGTACCCTTTGGCACGCCTGTACGCGCCATTCTGAGTCATGCCGGTTTGAGTCGTGCTGAAAGTGATTTGCAAGCCATCGTTGTCGGCGGTGCCGAAGGCGGCGCATTACCAACATCCGCTCTAGATACTGCTTATGACTTTGACCCACTTGAAGAGGCTGGTGCCATTGTCGGCTCCAGTGTCATTGAGTTGTTGCCCGCCAATACCTGTATGGTGGCGTGGGCGATGGAACGAAGCCGTTATCTTGCCAGAGAGAGCTGTGGTAAGTGTGTTCCATGCCGTCTGGGCGTCAAGCGTATCGCAGGTATCCTGGAAGGTATCGTCAGCGATCTTGGTGTCAGTAATGACCTAGATGTTTTGGATGAATTCGCCAGATATGTTCCCAACGGTTCGCTGTGTGGTTTTGGCGTACAGGCACCCAATCCATTGAAGACCGCCAAACGCTACTGGCCCGAGCATTTCCAGCGACATATTAACGAGCAAGAGTGTCCTACTGGAACCTGTGAGCCGGTACGCGCTCACCGTTTTGTCACCAAACACGTCTTGCCTTAGAGGTTTGTAAACGTCTGTAATAGATCAAGTCCAACCCAGGGTACCCTGGCTGATACAAGTATAGTAGCGGTACTCTCTGTGGGTACCCTGGACTCGGAAGAGGAAATACATGGCAATATCAATCCGAGACAATTTTTCTCCGACGACACTGGAGCCTTCGGGGCCAATGGTGCGTAATGACGTTGGTCATCCCAGCTTCACGTTTACCATTGACGGCAAAACCGTACAAGCCTACGAGGGTCAGACCATTCTCAGCGTAGCCATTGACAATGGCATTGAGGATATTCCCAATCTGTGCAATGACGAGAAGTTGGAACCAACTTCCGCTTGTCGTATGTGTCTCGTACACATTGAGGGCGAACCTCGTCCCTTGCCTTCTTGCAATACGCCAGGGCTCCCCGGCATGGTTGTCACCACCAAATCGGATGAGTTGTTTCATATCCGTCGCACTAACCTGGAGATGATGCTTTCCGACCACAACGCCTATTGCCAACCGCCCTGCCAGATAGATTGCCCGACCCACATTGATATTCCCGGTTACCTGGAACTCATCGCTCAAGGCTCAATGAAAGAGGCCGCCCGCCTGGTGATGGAGGTGTTGCCTTTCCCGTTTATTCTGGGTCTCACCTGCCCCGCTCCTTGCCAGAAAGCGTGCCGTCGCACACTGGTCGAGGAAGAAATCGCTATCTGTCGCATGCATGGTCATGCTGCCGAGACCTGCTTGCTCGACGCACCCGTCCCATATGTGCAGGACCCGCCAACCGGTAAGAAGGTCGCTATTGTGGGCGCTGGCCCTGCCGGCCTCACCTGTGCCTATTATCTGGCGCTTAAAGGCCATTACTGCAAGGTGTTCGATATGCAGCCGCAGCCCGGCGGCATGCTGCGCTACGGTATTCCAGAGTATCGTTTGCAGAAGGACATGATGGATCGTGAAATCCAGCATGTCTGGGACCTCGGCGTAGACTTTCAAGCTAACGTCAAGCTTGGGCGCGACTTCACCGTTGATGATCTTTTAGCTCAAGGTTTTGATGCGGTCTATCTTGGCATCGGTTGTTGGACCAGCAATAAACTGAATGTGCCTGGTGACGATGCCGATGGTGTGGTCAACGCCATCTCCTTCTTACGCGAAAAGGTCGAAGGCCTACCCGTTCCTGTTGATGAGAACAAGGAGATTGTCGTTATCGGTGGTGGCTTTACCACCTTTGACTGCACTCGTACCTCTCTTCGTCTCGGTGCGAAAGTACACACGACCTACTATCGAACTCGCGCCGATATGAGCGCGACGCAGGAAGAAGTCGAAGATGGTGAAGCCGAAGGTACACATCTAATGACCACGGTCGCCCAGCAGCGCATCATCACCGAAAACGGCAAAGTAACCGGCGTCGAATACGCCAAAACACAGCCCGGTGAACCTGATGCCCGTGGTCGCCGCCGTCCGGTGCCAATCCCCGGTTCTGAATTCACCATTAAGTGCAATACCGTCATTCCCGCTATCGGTCAATCGCTGGACAAGAGCGTCATTGATCCACAATCGGGCGTAAAATTGACTAAATGGAATACCATCCAGACCGACCCACACAACTACATGTCTGACCGCTATGCTGTCTTCGCTGGTGGTGATGCACAGATGGGCGCGAAAACCATCATTGAATGTGTTGCTCAAGGAAAATTGGGAGCGCGTTCGATTGACGCTTTCCTGCGCGGCGAGGATATGAAAGAGGTTGCGCGTCGCCTGGAGCTTGAGGAACGCAAACCCGACCTCTTCGATATCGTACCGTACAAGCCCGTCGAACCAAAAGTGAAGATGCCCATGCTGCCCTATGAGGAACGCAAACGCAACTTCCGCATCATTGAGATGGGCTATCTACGCGAACAGGCACAGCGCGAGTCCGCTCGCTGTCTCCAGTGTGCGTGTCCCGCTGCCGGTCAATGCGATCTGCAAAAGTACAGTATCGAGCATGGTCTGGCGGATAACCGCTTCCACGATGGCGAGCCGAGCGATTATCACGACTACGAGGTAGACCTGTCGCACAGCTTTATTCTGCGTGACCCGAATAAGTGCATCAACTGCACACAGTGTGTGCGTGTCTGCCATGATGTCATTGGCCCAGATTGCTACGGCATGTTTGGTAAAGGCTTTGACACCATCGTCGCCACACCATTCAACGTCAGCCTGCATGATACCGATTGCGTCTCTTGCGGTGCTTGTGTTCAGGTCTGCCCGACTGGCTCGTTGATGATGGCTGAGCGCACGCTGAAGCGTTATGCTTTCGCGCTCGACCGCTGTATCTTCTGCGGTGACTGCGTAGAAGTCTGCCCTCATGGTGCATTGGGTGAAACCCCCAACTTCGAGCTATCATTCTTCAACCGTTTCGGCCCCGATGTAACGTTGGAGAAAGACGACCTTGCTGTTGCACCGAACTACCTCGTGCGTCAACGTCTGCCGCGTGGTAAGAAAGACCTGCCAGTGATGAGTCCGCTGGTGCGTCCTCTCCCTGCTCGCGGTATTCGCGAGTAACAGGCAACACAAAGAGAGCGTGCGAGGGCATCCGGCAGTGCCGGATGCCCTCGCACGCTCTCTTTGTGCTACTCATTACTGATTTTATGTGAAACTTTTCAGCTTAACTGGAATTTCTTGTCCTGCCAACATTTGCAAGTATGTTTGCATATAGTTGTGGACAAATTGACCTAATCCCGGCGATGGTATTCCTGTCATTGTGTTGTTTATGCGTGGAAAGGTGCAGGCATCTACATTCGGCGTTACCCATGCCCATGTCACCCAACCGATATCGTGTGCATCAAAGTAGTCCAATAAAGGGGCGATATACGTTGATTTACAGTCATATTCACCGCTCTCGGCAGACATGACCGGATAGGTCGCGCTGGTGTCGCCAAAAAATTGATCCCAGTTCGCAGCGCGTTTTTCCCCATAGGGATAGGGATGGGTGTCGTAGACAATATTTGTGCCATCCAGATGATACGTTGAAATTTCAGCGAGATCGAATCCCCAGTCTCTCCCGGCAACAAGCGCCAGATTATTGGCTCCTGTTTGACGAATCGTGGTCAATAACGTTTGCATACCCACCGCTTGATAGGTAAAGCCGTGGTGGTCGTGACCAGTGGTACCGGAGGAGTCGTTGGTAATCAGGCATCCATTGCGCCAACATGACCATCCTATAGATTCGTGTGGCTCATTGAAAAGCTCAAATAGCACATTGGTATAGCCCTTGTAAATAGTAGCAACTTGCTGCCAGAACGTCACACTATCTTGATCGGGCATGGACCATGCATCGCCGGCGAAATCTCCAACGCTGGCTGCCTGTTTACCCGCGTCTGTCCATTGCAGATCGAGCAACACGTTCAGGTGTAATGTCGTCAGCGTATCAACAACTTGCTTTACCAACGTCTGATAACTCGCAGCGCTGCAGCCAATAGATGGGTTCCCATAAAGCCAGAAGCTTTCGGAGAGCGGTAAGCGGACCAGATTAGCCCCCCAGTAGACTGCCTGCGCCGTGCTTTTGCCCGGTCCCAGATATGCCAATTCTTGCTGCGTATAATGTCCATCACTGCCGCAATCATATTCCAGGTCGTCGCGTGCGATGCCGTGAAAGAGATAGGGTTTATTGTTCGCATCGAGAATAAGGTGTCCCTGAGTATGATAAGGGCCGTCTATACCTTGCAATTGAAATTTCGCGAGAGGAAGGTACGCCAGTCCAGGCTGGTTTTGGCTCTGTTGAACATTTGGCATGGCTCTACTTGATGCAAACGAAGATAGCGTTGGACTTACTAATCCAAATAGCGTGCATGCAGTTGTTAATGCAAGACAAACATATATAATGCGAGTTGTGCGAACCATTGAAACCTCTCATACCTCAATTAATACCCCGAAATTGATGGGATGCGATTACGCCTCAGGTATCTATGTATCTATACGTGTGCGAACAGCAATCTACTTGTGCTATTGTACTCTTCCTTGTGAGAAACGCAAAGGTGCAACGTTGTATGTGGGAAAAGAGTCCTATACCTGTCCGATAAAAGAAGCTAGCCCTTTTAGCCTGAGTAGCGCTCCTCTAAGCCAGTATACGCCTTGCTTGCAATTATATACGTCAATAGCGCCTGCCTGGTTCTTATGAATTCGCTTCTTTCTGTTACCTTGTCACGTGTTACAATAAGGTATAGTACTTTCAATGGCGCAAGGAGTGAATGCATGGCGAACCAGCGAGTTTTGCGATTTCCGACAGGTTTTTTGTGGGGAGCAGCCACATCATCGTATCAGTGTGAGGGGGGCAATACCAATAGTCAGTGGTACCGTTGGGAGCAAGAGGGCCATATTCTCACTGGTGAACACTGCGGAGCGGCAGATAACTGGTGGCAGAACGCCGAGCGCGATTTTAATCTCGCCGAGCAAATGGAGAACAACGTACTCCGGTTGAGCATCGAATGGAGCCGTGTCGAGCCACAAGAGGGACAATGGGACAACGCTGCGCTCGATCGCTATCGTGCTATGTTGCTGGATTTGCGCCGTCGGCATATTCAGCCTGTCGTAACACTGCATCATTTCACCGACCCCCTGTGGTTTGCCGACCGCGATGGCTTTGCCAGTGCAAGCAACATACGCTATTTTGTGCGTTATGTTGCGCATACAGTACAGGCACTGCGTGACCTCTGCGATTTCTGGATAACGGTAAACGAGCCCAATGTCTACGCTACCGAGGGCTATGCCTTTGGCGTCTTTCCACCCGGCGAACGCAATGTTGTACGTGCCTTGCAGGTATTGCGCAACATCATGCAGGCGCATGTCGAAGCCTTTTACGCCATACGCCGTAATCAGCCAGCCGCGCAGATTGGCAATTGTCTGCATTACCGCGTCTTCGATCCAGCACTGAAATTCTTTCCGCCAGATCGCGGCGTTGCTTCTCTGCAAGAGACGCTTTTTAACTGGTCGCCGTTGCAGGCTGCCGAGACGGGGCGTTTTCCTTTTCCCGCGAGCATGGCTGTCGCGCCCATTGCTCACGCGGCTGGCACCCGCGATTTTCATGGCATCAACTACTACACCCGCGATATGGTGCGTTTTGATCCAACTGCTCCATCTGACTTGTTTGGACGCCGCTTCGTGCGGAAAAATGCTTCGCGTAACGACCCAGGTGTAGATGGGTCCTTTGGAGAAATTTATCCGACCGGTTTGTATCGTATTCTCAAAGCTGTGTACCAGCGCACCAGGGGCAATAAACCGTTCTACATTACGGAAAACGGCTTTAGTGACGCAAAGGATGATCGTCGTCCGCGTGCCATCCTGGAGCATCTGGCAATGGTGCATCGTGCCATTCAGGAGGGTATTCCCGTGCGTGGCTACTTGCACTGGTCACTCATAGACAACTTCGAGTGGAACAATGGTTGGGCGGTACGTTTTGGCCTGATAGAAGTTGACCCTCAGACCCAGCGACGCATCCCACGCCCCAGTGCCAGCATGTTTGGTGAAATATGCCGCGCCAACGCCGTCACCGAAGCCATCGTCGAACGCTTCGCCCCCGACGCCGTTGAAAGTGTCTTCTCGTCTGTTTCCGACCAATCTTTTCGCAAGGTCGCTGTTTAACACCCAGCTAGCGGGTCTTCAGAAGTGTGCGAACATAATTCTGCTAAGCCTGATTTGACGACCTTACCTCCAAATGGGCTATATTTATGGAGTTCCAGCAATAGTTATGGTAAACTAATATCACTATTTGTCAGCTTGTATCTGCTGTCAACTCACCTTGCCCCAGCTATCGGAGGTAGCACATGCGCTCGTTATCGCGAAATTTTATTGGTGGAGTAATCATACTTGATTGCCTCATTATACTGTTCATTCTCTTTCATATCGGGGGGATAGCCTGGGAGTTTTCCCAGTTAGCGGGCGCTATAGTCGGTGGGGCCATTACGCTTCTTGCGGTAAATGTGCCTGTTCGAGATGATGAAACAGTTGAACCCTGGTTGGGACGCGAGCGCATTGCCTGGATTCTGATCGGTTGTGGCTGCCTCATGTGGGGATTTGGCGAGAGCTTCTGGCGCTATTTTATCCTTAAAGGTCTAAGTCCTTTCCCTTCACAGGCCGATATCGGTTATTCTGCCCTCCCTCCACTCATCTTCTTAGGCATGTTGCTACAACCTTCTTCTGGCTCTGGCCGCGCTCGCTTGCTCTTACTGTTGGACAGTGTTATTTCTATGGGTGCCTTGCTGGCGATTGCCTGGTATTTGCTGCTGGGTTCGCTGGCCTTGCAGTCAGTTGAGAACCCCTTGGCAAAATTTTTGGGCCTTTACTACCCTACTACTGATATTGCTTTGCTCAGTTGCGTTGTCTTTTTGCTATTGAGGGGGCAGAGTCGCATCTACCAATCTCGTTCCCGGCGTATCGGTTTCATTGTCGTGGGCATCGGCCTGTGCTTTTTCGCAACCTCGGATTTCATTTTTAACGTACAACAGAACATGAATGCGTATGTTGAAGGTACCTGGGTAGACATTGGCTGGCCTCTGGGTATGGCAACAATAGGGCTGGCTGCTTACCTGCGTCGTTTCTTACCATCCACTGATGAGGATGCCATTGAACAACGTTTGCGGCGACGCACGGAGCGCGGAACGCTTGGACTGGAAAAACTGATTCCCTACATCTTACTTAGCATCCTGTTTATTGTGCTGGTTATTAACGTTCTTTCCACCGATACATTGCAGGTAGCTATTCGTCCTGTTCTGCTCTTCGCCACAATTGCCGTCGTCGGTTTAGTGGTCTTACGACAGATTATGACACTCCAGGAAAATGAGAGATTGACGCGACGTCAGGCTGATGCATTACGGCGTTTGGAACAGGCAAGTCAACATATTGAAGAACAATCGCGCATGATTGCCGAACGCAATGCATCACTGGAACTGGGTGTCACACATCTTAAAGATGTGCAGGCTCGCCTGGCAAATGGCAATTTGCGTGTCCGCGCCCGCTTGATCGGCGGCGAATTGATGCCTCTTGCCGCCAGCCTGAACCTCATGGCAGAGCGTTTAATGCGCCTGGAGCAGAGTGATGTTTACGCACAACGCTTGTCCAGAGCCTTGAGCGATTTGAGCGTTGCTATCGAACACTATCGTATGGGTGGCCCCTTTATTGTTCCAACATCCTGTAACGATTTTGCCGAGATTAACCATCTCTTGCTGGTCATGGGCTTCAAACAAATTACGGATAGCGGACGTTCCAATTCCGCTCCGATCAGTCTGCCGAAAGTTGCTCAACATGTTATGGACCCGGTGACCGGCCCTGCTGCCAGTAATGCATTTCAACAGCAGACAAACCGCCAACCGGTGACTCAGCAAGCGCAAGATAGCCCCTTCCAACCTTTTTCACCAGATGGAGTGCTGCCGGATTCTCAACACAGAGATATTCATAACAAGCGTGAATAGATACTATTGCACCTGGCGACCACAGGGGGTGGTCACTACAATAAAACGAAAATGCGGTACAGCATACTACACGGTCATATCATAGTAGCAACCACTTTTGTGGCTGCCAGCATAATTTGCCATTGATATGCAGAACGTGCTACACTCTTTACAAGTGGCATAGTGTGTTCTTTTTACATCTATGTCCCCAAATTTGTAATACAAGGGTGGCTCGATGAAGAAATCAACAAGCATAGCCGAAATGCAGAAATTTCATTTCGGCACGAGAATAATTTGCACTGATGGCGACTATGGGTTTTTAACGTATGTCGTATGTGATCCCAATACGTGCCGTTTGACCCAGATTGGTGTGAAACAGGGCCGTCTGTTTGGAAAATTAGTCCGGTTGCCATACGATACCGTCGTTGATGCTACCGGTGAAGGCGTTACACTCAATATCACACGAGCAGAGCTAGTTGCTGTCGGTAATGCTCCTGTGAGTGGCGCGAGCCTTGATAGCAAAAGTATTGTAGAAAATGCGGCTTCTCCTGGGCGAGGATCATTATCACTTATCGCTGTCTATCCCAGAAGCGGCGAAATAGCCTATATTGTTGCCCATAATTTGCATCCCAACCAGGCGGTATTGCTGCGTGAGGAATATATTGAGACTGTCGCAACAGGCATCATTACCGTCAATATCTCGGCATCCGCCCTTCAGGAACTGCCGCCGTATCGCTCTGATAGTGAACTCCAGCGGGAAGTCGAATCTATCTTGTTCGATATCACTTCTTTGCACATTGATCTCAAAGGGATAAATATCCGTGTGCTGGATAGTGTCCTCTATCTGGATGGCAATATATCGAGTTCTTTGCGAAGTGAGATTGCGCAAGATCAGGCAATGGGCGTCACTGGTCTGCTGGAGATCAAGAATAATCTTGTGAGCGATGACCATCTGGCGGGCGATCTTGCGATGGCCTATGGGAATGACCCACGCACTCGTGACCTGCCTATTGGTGTGTATCCCCGTCTAGGTGTTGTCCGGCTCGGTGGTGCGGTCCATACTCCCCAGCAGAAGGCAGCTGCCGAGGAGATAGCACGAAATTTCCCCGGCGTCCGCTCCGTCCTCAACGAACTGCTCGTGAACCCCAACACCGACGTAATCCACGTCATGGCCCCCGCCGAAGGCGGCGAAGCCGAAGATAAAGTGCCAGGGAAATATGTAAGACATACGAAGTAGTAGAGGGACGAACAGCAAATGGAGCAAATTGAAGCGTCAGATGCATGCATCTGACGCTTCAATTTGCTCCATTTGCTGTTCGTCCTCCCGAAGGATGCTTTAGCTTCCAACACTTGATAGCAGTGCCTGATCCAGGTCATGCAGAATATCCCGGATATCCTCGATGCCGACCGAGAGCCGTATACAGCCCTCGGTAATACCAACATCTTGCCGCTCAGACGCAGTTAAGCTCCGGTGTGACGACATGGGGGGATAACTTACCTCGGAGTAGATATCGCCAAGCGTGGTAGCACACAGGCATAGCTTTAAACTGTTCATGAAGCGGAATGCCGCTCCCCGCGATTGCTCTTGCAATTCGAAGGAGAGGAGACTGCCAAATTGCTCGTGATTAAGTAGATGTGTTGCCAGTGCATGCTGTGGATGGTCAGGCAGTCCTGGATAATGGACTTGCGCCACGGCTGGATGCTCCTGTAAAAAGTGCGCAACCTGCAATGCATTGCTGCAATGGCGTTGCATACGTAATGGCAGTGTGCGCAGTCCGCGCATAATCAAATAGGACTCAAAAGGACTGAGCATTGCGCCAAGCATGGTTCCATACGTGCGTAACTGGTCAAGTAGCGACTTCTTCGCACTAATAACAATGCCGCCGGTACTATCGCCATGTCCTCCCATGAATTTTGTGGTGCTATGGACAACCAGATCAAAACCATGCTCGATTGGTCGAACAAGATACGGCGTGGTGAACGTGCTATCAACAATCGTAATCGCGCCAACCTCAGCGGCAGCGGCGCTGATAGCATCCAGGTCGGTCACTTTTACCAGAGGATTGGAGAAGGTCTCAACGTAAATGACGTCTGGCTCCTCTGCGCGAATAATATTCCCGGCGGCAGGGCCACACAGGTCATGTAAGACAACCTCAACACCAATAGGCATAAACATGGTACGCAGCATACCAATCGTTGGCCCATACAAATCCTTTGCCGCGACAAGCTTTGCCCCAGGGGCGACTCCGGCTGCGAGGAGGGCGGCGTGAATAGCTGCCATACCAGAACCAAACGTGGTAGCTCCAACGCCGCCCTCGGCCCTTGCCATCATAGCTTCGAGTTCACAGGCATTGGGATTACCCTGGCGAGCATAGACATAGGCCGCTTGCCCATTGGGCTGTGTCCCATTAAATGCCTGGTCAAGCGCCTCAGCGTCTGTATGAAGGTACGTTGTGCTGGCATAAATCGGTTGTGATGTTGGTGTGCCTGCAAGCCCTGGCAAGCGACGGTCTTGCCCTCCGTGTACGAATATAGTATCCAGTGCCCAGTTTGCAGACTCAGGTTGTTTCATGATTGCCCCTTCGAGTAGAAAAAATAAGTGTTCTGCCCACATCCCCCACGGCGAGAGATGCGCAGGCATACAATAACGGTAGCCAGATGGGTACTCCAAACATATCAGGATGCAGATACATGAACGCTCCAGACGCTACTAGCATCATTTCAATCAGTGAGCCTGTAATAGCTGTCACGAGTGAGAGTAGCAAATTTTGCCAGCTTCTTCCTGACAGCAGCCAGAAGTTACCAAAAATGATGATCATTACACTCAGTTTGGCAACAGGGCTAAGTTCGCTCGCACTTATCAAATACGCCAGTACCAGCCACGCAAGTTCACCAATGCTGGCGAGCATGCGTTGAGGTGGTCGAAAGTGGCCCAGCAATGGATCAACAGCAGCGTGCGAATATCCAATCGCAACCGTAGCGAAGCCAAAAAGTAATGGTACCCACCACGCTTCGCCTAACAGCAACGGCATAGCATAACGTTCAACGCGTGCATAGACATGCAGACTATCCAGGGCTGTACCGGCAAATGCTCCTAACAGAAATAGCCAGAGTATTGAACGTGCGGGCCATTGCGGGCGTTTCATAGAAACCTCTGAGGGCTATGGTGTGCAGAGCTTGTTGATATATTGCAACGACTCCATTATCTCCTCAATCGGCGGCAAATTAGCCTCGTCCTTTGCAACCCATTGCTGGTAAAGGGCATTGTACCTATCCGCCAGCACGATGCTCGGCACCGGCATTTTTGCGTCACTATCCCAGTAGGTATAGCGTGCGATAACTCCGCCCTTTGGGTCTGCCAGCAAGGGATACGGCAGGTTAAGCGTTTCCTGTGCCGCCAGATTGGCGATCACCGTGTCAGGCGTAATTGCCAGGATGGCGCAGTCCTCCTCACGAAAAATCGTATATTCCTGTGCGAAGGCACGAAGTAGTCCGCGAGTCTCATTGCTGGCAACGCTGCGTGTAAAAAGCAAGACAAGATGTTCGATCTGTTTGTATGTCCACGGACTGTGCGGCATACCATCAGTGCCCGGTAGCGTAAAAGACGGAATGATGTCATCTTTTTGTAGTTTAGGAACATATGCCTGTGCTTGCTCAATCGGTTGTTTCGTGTCGGTCATGATCTCCTCTTAACGACGTGAAAAGCGAAACGTGTCTGTCTATTGTACCCCATAGTATCCACGCTGTGCGACCTTTGCAGGTGTGAGTAGGGATAGCTTATGCAGATGAAAGAAATAATCTGCATAAGCTATCCCTACTCGCACCGAGTCGGTTTAACCAGAGAGGATGTAGTCCCTTACAATGTCCCTGCTTGCAATGGTACGCTAAAAAGTCGCATAATGAAGGCAGTTCCCCAGTATTATGAGCGGAGGTAGTTTTTAAACAATATGATAGGTAAAATGCAGGCGGCCCTCAAAGCGGAGGCAGCGCCAGGAGCAAAGGTTGCTCTTGTAAATATTCCCCAGATTGGCTCGCGGGACGTACTGGTGCAGGTGAAGGCAGCCTCCATCTGCGGTACCGATATGCATATCTACGAATGGGATGCATGGGCTCAGAGCCGGATGACTGTTCCCCGTATTTTTGGTCACGAGTTCGCCGGTGAGGTTGTCGAGGTTGGCAGCGAAGTAACAACGCTTGCACCAGGCGATTTCGTCGCTGCTGAGACACATATCACCTGCGGTCACTGTTACCAGTGTCGTACTGGTCAGGCTCATGTCTGTCGCAATGTACAGATACTGGGTATTGATCGCGACGGCGCGTTTGCAGAGTATATCGCCATTCCTGAGAGCGTTGCCTGGAAGACAGGCAAAGAGATTGATCACAGCGTCGCCTCCATCCAGGAACCCTTTGGCAACGCTGTCCACGCCACGTTTGCCGACGAGATAACGAGTAAAACAGTGGCCGTCTTCGGTTGCGGCCCCATCGGTTTGTGGGCGGTTGGCCTGTGCCGTATCTCTGGTTCGAGCGATATTTTCGCTATCGAGCCGAACCACAAACGGCTGGCTATCGCGACAACAATGGGCGCGAACTATGTCTATAACCCGCTTGGTGTTGACCCTGTGCAACAAATACTTGAGGCCACTGATGGTCTGGGTGTTGATGTGGTGCTGGAGATGTCAGGCAACGCCGGGGCTATTCGTCAGGGCTTTAAGGCATTGCGCAATGGCGGTCGTGTCTCACTGCTTGGTATCCCCTCACACAACATTGACCTTGATCTCGCCAACGACATTATCTTTAAAGGGGCTACCGTGTACGGTATCTCTGGTCGGCGCATTTTCGATACCTGGTATCGTACACGTCGCATTCTTGAGGCCGGTCAACTCGACCTGAAGCAGGTAATCACGCACACGCTGCCGTTCGACCAGATTCATGAGGCCATGGAGATTATGAAATCTGGCGATTGTGGCAAAATCGTTATGACATTTTAACGGCGCAAAGAGAGCATAGAAAGGAACACAATAGATACAATGGATACGCTGCAACAATACGTACAGGGAGAACTCAGTGTTCTGCGCGAAAAGGGTGTTTTTCGCCGCCCGCGAGTATTGGAGACGGAACAGAAAGCGACTGTGATTATGGACGGTCACGAAGTCATCACCCTTTCTTCGAATAACTATCTTGGGCTGACAGTTCATCCGAAACTAAAAGAGGCCGCTATTCGCGCTATTGAAAAATACGGCGTTGGTTCCGGTGCGGTGCGTACCATTGCGGGTACAATGGCGCTACACCAGGAATTGGAAGAGAAACTGGCGCGTTTCAAACACGCTGAAGCGGCGTTGACGTTCCAATCTGGCTATACCACCAACCTCGGCGTCATTTCGGCCTTGATGCAAGAGGGCGATATCATCGTCAGCGATTCTTTGAACCATGCCAGCATCATTGATGGCACACGTCTGAGTAAAGCGAGTCGCAAGGTGTTTCCGCACAAAGATATGCCTGGTTTGCGCCGCGTGCTGGAAGAGTGTCAGGATGCCAACAAAGTCATGGTTGTGACCGATGGCGTCTTCAGCATGGATGGCGATATTGCGCCCCTGCCAGAGATTGTCGAAATCGCCGAAGAGTATGGCGCGTTCGTCATGGTGGACGACGCTCATGCCAGCGGCGTTCTCGGCAATGGTCGTGGCTCTACCGTCCATTTCGGCCTTGAAGGGCGTGTCGCGCTGCAAATGGGGACGCTCTCCAAAGGCATAGGCGCGTTAGGTGGCTATGTTGCCTGTAGCCAGGATGTGAAAGACTTCCTGCTCCAACGAGCGCGTCCTGTCCTTTTCAGCACCTCGCATCCGCCCTCTGTTGTAGCGACCTGCATTGCCGCGCTCGATATCCTTGAGCATGATAGCAGTCTTGTCGAACGCCTCTGGGAGAATGCACGCTTCTTCAAGCGTGGTCTCACAGAACTTGGCTTTAACACCGGGCAAAGCGAGACGCCGATTACTCCTGTCATCATCGGTGAAGGCGCACTGGCAATGCAGTTCAGCGACCGCCTTTTCCAGGAAGGCGTTTTCGCACAGGGTATTGTCTTTCCGACGGTTCCCGCCGACAAGTGCCGTGTACGCACCATCGTCACAGCCCTTCACACGCAGGAAGAACTAATAAAAGCCCTTAACATCTTTGAAAAAGTGGGCAAAGAACTGAATATCATTTAAGCGTTGGCAACACCAATTTTTCAATCACTGCGGCAACGCCCTCTTCGGAGTTGCTCAGTGTGATGTAATCGGCTGCTGCTTTCACCTCGTCTGTTGCATTGCCCATCGCAACGCCCAGACCGGCGAAACGCAGCATGCCGATATCATTATGATTATCCCCAATTGCCACCACCTCTGCGGGCGCAATACCCAGATTTGCCGCAATGACGTTGAGTGCATTCCCTTTCGATACGCTGGAGTGTAAAAACTCGATTAAATCGAATGAAGACTGTGTGACATACAGCTTGCCAGCGAAGATGTTCTCCAGTGCGTGCCGTTTCTCGCGCAACGTCTCTGCCTCTCCCACGCCCACTAACTTAATGCAAGGTAGTGGGTACAAACTGGTAATATCCTCCATCTCCACTGGCGGCGCAATTGGTGGGCGATACCAGGTACGCGCTCGCGGTGTATCGCAGTCAACATAGACGCAATCGTGAGTATGGTAGGCCCGGTAAAAACCGAAGGAGTGCAAGGTATTTAAGACGGGTAAAATATATTCCTGCGGAAAAGGCTGTTCGTACAGAATGCGCCCATCCGCGAAATTCGCGACGACCGCGCCATTCTCGATAATTTGTGGCGTGGACAGTGGTAAATTGGCACAAACCTGTCGCAACACCTGCAATGTTTGTCCCGTCGCAATAACAATGGTTATGCCCATCTCAACAGCTTTACATAAAATATCATGCGTATGTGGCGTAATGCGCTTCTGGGGTGCCGGGGTCAAAAGCGTTCCATCGAGGTCAATAGCGATAAGGCGATACATCAAGAACTCCTGAGTGATGAACAGATAGATTTGCTTCAGTATATGCATATACGTACCCCTTTGAGCAAATATTACCTTGCCAAAAATCGGGTTAGCACATATACTAACGTCCATAAAAGGCGTAGAATTTACGAACATGAAAGACGCAGAAAGAGAGAATCATTGCAATCGAATAGACATGCGAAACAGGCGAGTTTAGAGAACGTAGGTGCGCTCCTCGTCGTAGGAAGTGGCAAAGGCGGTGTCGGCAAATCTACGGTGAGCGTGAATCTGGCGGTTGCGCTGGCAATGCAGGGCGCGAGCGTTGGTTTGCTTGATGGTGATGCCTACGGTCCCAGTATTCCTATGATGTTAGGTGTGCGCAAACGTGCAGCGAGCCAGGGTTGGGCGGCCTCTTTGCCCCTGGCGCGTCATGGGAACATAGCCGCCGAACAGAAGATACATCCGTTATTGCGCTATGGTATAAAAATCATGTCGGTCGGCTTCTTTATTGGCGAAGAGCAGGCCGTTGCGCCGATGCCCGATGTGCTGGGCATGCTCATTCGCCAACTCCTTACTCTGGTGAATTGGGGGCCGCTCGATTATCTGCTGATAGACTTGCCTCCCGGCACCGGCGAACCGCAAGCAACGCTCTGTCGAGAACTGCATCTTGATGGCGCGGTCCTGGTGACAACGCCGCAGGATATCGCTCGTATTGATACCGCAAAGGCGGTTGGGTTACTGCGCATGGCGCACGTTCCTATACTTGGGCTGGTGCAAAATATGGATGGTTTTATCTGTCCGCATTGTGGTGAGCGTGCTGATATCTTTCCCCACAGCACAGAAGACCGCTCTTTGCTTGATAGTCTCCCTTTGCTAGGACGTATTCCACTTGACCCTGTTACAGCAGCCAGCGGTGATAAAGGGTACCCGGTGGTTGTTACGCAACCAGAATCGCCAACCGCCGCCGCCTTCGTGGCGATGGCAAAAATGGTCACAGATAAAGTTGCGGAAGAAAGAACACGTGTATCTCAAGTGGATGAGACAGTGGCAGCGGATGAAGCGAATGAAGCCAATAGCGTGAAGGGAGACATTGCCACTAATGAAAGAGAAGATTAAGGGATTACTCGCCGGATTCATATTTCGTATCATCGCCCTTCTTACTTTGGGACAAATTTCACCGATCCTGAGCGCCTGTATCATTGTCGAACAAGACGGCAAAATCCTATTGATAGACCGTTCCGATGGTCTCGGTTATACTATCCCTGGTGGAATAGTGCGCTATAGTGAGACGGTTGAGCAATGTGTGCTGCGTGAGGCGCAGGAGGAAACTGGTTATGCGGTGACTATTGATGGGATAGTTGGCGTCTACTCCAGTCTCAAACGTGATCCACGCTTTCGCGCCGTTTCCATCGCCTATAAAGGCACTCTTCTGAGCGGTTCATTGCAGGCATCGGGCGAAGGCAAACCTTGCTGGCGCACGCCAGAAGAGGTTTTTGGGCACATGGCCTTTGACTGCGAGAATATGTTCAAGGATTTTCTGAGCGGTCGGCAATGTCTTTCATAACATTCTTGCGGTAATAGGTAGGAGGTGTAGGACAGCTGATGCAGGTTAACAAGTAAATCCAGTATCATTTTGCAAGAAGAAGATACGTATAGTTCCTGGACACGTGATCTCGAATATTATGTGAAATCGCAGCAACTCGGCAACCACTGGCCCAGGCTCAACGGCTACTTTGAGACATCATTTGCTGAGCATGTGACGGCGATCATTGCTCGTCAGACGAAAGAGGTAGGATAATCATGTCCCGTATCGCTATCGTTGGTGCAGGTATTGCAGGGCTTAATGCGGCTCTCACTTTGCAGGACGCCGGTCTTTCGTGCAGCCTCTACGAGGCGTCCAACCGCGTCGGTGGTCGCATGCACTCCAATGCCACGATATGGACAGATGGGATGGTCAGCGAGTGGTGCGGTGAATTCATTGATGGCGACCATGAGACCTTACATGCCCTTATCCAGCGTTTCGGCCTCAAGACCGTTGAACTGGAGCAAGGGAGAGCAAAGCAGACGCAAAGGGTTATGTATTTCTGCAACCGCTATTACAGCACCAAAGAACTGGCAGAAGACTTCCAGGCACTCGCCTCCATCTTGCAGCAGCAGGTGCAGGAAGCCGGTTTCCCCACGACCCACACACACTTTACTGAGACTGGCTACCGGCTCGACCACCTGAGCGTGTATGACTGGATCGAGCAGTATGTTGAGGGCGGCCACGATAGACCTCTGGGCCATATGTTGGATAACGCCTGTACTGGCTTCTTCGGGCTAGATACCCATGTGCAGAGTGCGCTCAATCTGGTCTACATGTTTGGCCCGCGAGTCTCAGAGCAAGGTTCAACTACTTCAGCACCAATGCAGGGCAGCAGCAAAATTGCGGGTGGGAACGAGCAATTACCGAGAGCCATTGCTCGCAGCCTGCCACAGGAATCGATTCATTTGAACCATCAACTGGTAGCGCTCAAACGGGACAGCACTGAGTCGCTCACCCTGTCTTTTGCGACTGCCAGTGGCCTCACTGAGGTAGCGTGCGATCAACTGATTCTTGCCTTGCCGTTCAGCACCCTGCGGCACGTTGATTACCGGCAGGCGGGGTTTGACGCCTTAAATAATGCACATTGTTGGAAGGAGACGTGGACGGGTTTTTGTCGTCCCTACTGTGCCGATTTGTTGTGTGATATAGTACAGTACACACAGTCAAACTGGACTGAAATAGTTTGCGCCATTGAAGGAGGCTTTCAATGCCTATATGCCCAATTTGCGATGATACAGGTCTGCAAAACTCTGATTCGCGTAATCCTGAATTTTGTTATTGTGCCGCTGGTAAGCAGGCACGACGCCAGTGGGAAGCAAGTCAAACAAGCCAGACAGGGAACAGGGGAAAAAATCAGCCGAAGCCGGCCAGTTTTATAGATATTGCCAATCTGGATGATGTCAACGCCAGCGTGGATGCTATGCGTGCCTCTTTGCTTGGCTCTGCCACCAGCGAAGTGACAACTGCGGCAAAACATCCTGCCGTGCAAATGCTCTACCATGTTGCGCACGCTGGACACGAAGTTTCCGTAGCGGAGGCGACGCAACTCTACGAACTGGCGAAAACACTGGAAGTATTCCTGAGCGGGCTTGCCCCTATTGGACGTAATTTGAAGCGTTGAAAAGAGCATATAGCAATATTTGGTGATGGCTATTGACACAATTGTATGTTCTCGTCTATACTCAGCGCGAGAGCATGCTCTTCTAACGCCAATGCATGGTCCCGGGGTCTCCTTTTAACCTCGGGTTTTATTTATTGTTTGGTATCGTGGGGCAGTATAAGGTTGTGACAGGTGGCATTATTTTTATGATGGAGCTACATCCGCATAACTGCCATCCTTGCGTTTTTAAGGAGAGGATATCATGATATGTCCACGTTGTGGGAATGAGTGGGATGCATCCAGGAGTCCTTGTACACGTTGTGGTCTTGTGATACGTCTACCTAATCAGTCCGGAGCGTCAGGGCGTACCTCATCCACATCTCAGAGGTCTGCATCGCAGCCATCAAGTAGTTCGCCCCAGGGGGGGTCATGGTCAAGAGAATCGTCCATAGCTCAGCCGCCAAAACAGCAGCCAGGGAACTGGCAACCCTCTTCTACCATGTCAACTGATAACCAGCGTGCGGCAAACCCACAAGCAGGCAGTGGGCCTTTATCATCATCTAATACTGGACAATCGTTACCTTCTTCATCTTCACGCGGCATGTCGTCAAATAGCGACCCATTTTCTGCGCCTGCCCAACAGTCGCCTTCGCCGTTCGCCCGTGGAGGTCAGCCCGGTAATGCGGATAGCGGATCCTCATCCATTGATGCACAGCAATCGTCTTCACCATTTTCTCGTGGAGTACAGTCGGGCGGTTCAATGCCGATGACATCACAGCCCTCGTCGTCTGGCCCATTTTCACGTGGCTTGCAATCCAATGGCGAATTCCCTTCCTTTTCTTCGTCTCCCTCGCCATCGCCGCGCAATACGTTGCCGGGAGGTGCCAGATCACAATCTTCCATGCCAGGAGGGGACAGGCAACCGCAGGAGCAAGACTATCAACGCCCATTTCTATTTTCTGCCCCACCCTTGCCGGAAACTCCCCGTCCTTCCACAACCTTCACGTCGGCATCGTCAATGGATAACCACCAGTTGAACACTCCTCTGTATGGAACTGACAGCAGCGTTGATAATATGCAAACACAGCAAAAAACGCCGCCCACAGAGGGTATGTCATCTCGTAGCGTTCCGCAACGCCCGCAGACACCGCCGATGCGTTCAATTGATCCTTTCAAATCAGATAGCCAGCAACCTCTGACCTCACAGTCGTCATTTCGTGCCAGCCGTCTTGTGACGGAAGCGCAGACGAACAATGGTCAGTTCAATGCTGGTACGCAGGCATCTTTATCACAGAAACAGGCACCATTCGGGTCAACTTCATCATCTGCTTTCCAGGCAGGAGCGCAGTCAGCGCGGACAGAGGTAGAGGCTCTTGAACCGGGTACGCTTTTACGCGGTGGTCGTTATCGTTTGTATGAGATGCAAGAACGCCAGGACTGGCTATCGGGTGTGTACGAGGCAGGGTGGGTTGCGCAAGATGCTCAGCGATCCGGTTCCCAGGTGGTGATAAGAGAACTGCTGTTGCCGGAAAATTCCTCAATTATGGTGCAATCGTCTCTACGTAATGCAACTATGGCGCTGTCTCAAGTTGGCAGACATCCGCATATTCCGACGTTGTGGGATGCTTTCAACGATAAAGGCCGCAATTTCTTTGTATTTGAACCTTTCGACGGTGAGTCTCTTCTCTCACGTATGCGCCGCACTGGTCGGGCCATGTCTGAACAAGATGTTATCGAATGTTGTTTGCAAATGACAGAGTTGCTGGAATTGCTGGCGCAGCAATCGCCCACCCTGGTACATGGGCTAATCAGTCCTGAACATATTCTATCCGCCCGTAATAGTTCGCAGTATGCCCTGATCAACTTCTCGCTCGTATTAGCTGGTGGTGCAACGCAATTTGTTTCAGGAATTGACCGCACTCACCTTTCACCTTATACAGCACCCGAATTTATGCGCGGCGTCATAGATGGTCGCTCTGACCTGTACGCCTTGATGGCAACCGCGTACCATGTCGTTACAGGAAGTGTACCCGCCGGTGTGAGTGGCAGCATTCCTTCAGCGCAGCGGTTAAACCCTAATATCACGCCCGAATTTGATGCAATACTGACAAAGGGACTGCGTCCTGTAGCGGGCCAACGCTATCAGCGTCCTTCAGAATTGCGGCAAGACCTGCTGGCAATGCGTTCAGTGAGCGGGAGCCTGGTTCCTGGTGCGGGACAGCGACCTCTTGCTACCTCGGCGACTCCTTCACGCACGTTGCAATCTCAATCGCCATCAGCTGTTGATGTTGCAACCCAGAATGCATTCAAACCAGTTGCGCAGGCGCTGCAATCGTTCGTTCCATCTGATGATGATGACGATCAAAAGCAGCTATTGCCACAACCGGAGGCATTGCCGCCAATGCCGCAAAGTAATGTCAATTTGGCAACTGCTCTCTGGCTGGGAACCATTATTATCGCTATGATAATTGTCATCGCCGTGAGTCGGGGTTTTTAGAAGTAGGGGCGCGATTGATCGCGCCCTCTTAGCCCTGTGCAAGTCATCTAATGGGCTACGAGGGCGCGATCAATCTTTTTCGTTCCTACGTGGACAGCGACGATGCCACCGGTGAGGCGGTAGAAGCGTACATCGCTCCAGCCAACCTCTTCCATTATGGTTTTCAATGCGGGTGCATTGGGAAAAGTTGTGAGCGAGTTCGGCAGGTAATTGTACTCCTCAAATGCTTTGCCAATAATGGTACCGAATAGTGGCGCGAGCTGATAGAAGTAAAAATGGAAAAGCGAACCGAAGATTTTCCCCGGTGGGTGGCTAATTTCCAGGCAGACTACACGCCCGCCGGGTTTGACGACACGCAACATTTCTCGAAAACCCTGCCGTATGTCGGTCAGGTTGCGTACTGTAAATGCAGAGCAACAGCCATCAACGCTATTATCGGGCAAGTCTATCTGCTCAGCATCACCAATCCGTAGCTCGATACGATCCTGAAGACCAAGCCTGCTTACTTTTGCTCGTCCTCGTTCAAGCATCTCTGGCGTAATATCCATACCGATTATATGCGTTCCCGGCCCCGAACGGCGAATTACCGCGATAGAGAGGTCCGCTGTCCCGGCACCTAAATCTAATCCCACCTCACCTGTCCCCAATGCCAGGTAGCGTGCTGCGAACGCACGCCACTGCCTGTCGAACCCAAAACTCATCAGCCGATTCATCGGATCATAGATGCGTGCAATGCGCCCAAACAGGTTCTGCACATAGGGCCGTTTGCCCCCAACTTCACGAAATTTTTCTTCTAAAACGGGATTTGTACTCATAACGTTTGCTACCAGCATATTCTAGCGTTTGCGCAACACCACAAAATCAATCAGTTCGTCAAGCACTTCGCGGTCTGGCGAGGGGGGAAAGCGATACAATGCCGCACGAGCCTTATCAGCATACATTTGTGCATCTGCCAGTGAACGTTCTACCCCTACTCCTCCTGTAACCCAGCTTACAACGGCATTGATATCCTCATCTTTGTGCGAGGAGTTGTTGAGCAAGGTATGAACCTGCTGGTAATGTCCATTTTGTGATTGCTCTTGCAGTGCATAAATTAGCGGCAGCGTCACCATGCCCTGGCGCAGGTCGTTGCCGGCCGGTTTCCCGATGGTGGCCTGGTCTTCCGTGTAATCCAGCACATCGTCAATAATCTGGAAGGCAATACCCAGATTCATGCCGTAGTCCGTCAGCAGTTCAATTTCCTCGTCTGAGGCATGGCTGAGAATCGCGCCGCCTTTGCAGCAAGCAGCGATCAGGCAGGCGGTTTTATGGCTGATTTTCTCGTAGTAGTTCTCTACTGTCAAATCAATACGCCCTGCCGTCATCATCTCCAGAATGGTGCCTTCGCAGACGGTCGCGACGGTATCGGAGAACAGGTGGTCAATGCGGTTGTCGTTGATATCAGCAATCAAGCCTGCCGTTTTCGCAAAGTAATAGTCACCCAGCAAAATGGCGATATTATCGCCCCATAGCGCGTTGACTGTGGGATTGCCACGGCGTGTTTTTGCTTTATCTACGATGTCGTCGTGTATTAAGGTTGCCAGATGCACCATCTCGAAAGCAACGCTCAGAGGAAGCAGTTTATCAAAGCGGTATGTTTTCATCTTGCCTGAAAGCAGAGTGAGTGCCGTTCTCAGACGTTTGCCGGGCGATCCAAGCGCGTGCATCGAAGCAGAATTGAGGATATCAAGTCCAGAGGTTGCGCGTTCCTCAAATGTCGCGTCTACCTGGTCCATATCGGGTTGGATACCGGCAAAAAGGCGGCTCAACGTGGCCGTGTCATTCATAAAAGACTCTCCATTTCGCATGTTTCAGGCATGTGATGAATTGTTTTTCGGCACATGCCTGCCTGAGCAGTGCCGCATTCACAGCGTGCGGCACTCTCAGGTCCTGAATAGTTATTCTATAGTCTATTACGTAGTTTGTTCTTCTGTCAGATTATAGCACTTCTCTTCCATAGAAGTGGAAGAGTCAAGGTTCATGAAACCACAATCCTGACACTCGTGACACTCACAAAGAGCGTCAGGATTGTGGTTTCGTGAACCTTTGTATGTCCTATATATCAGACGTTACATCTACCTCAATCAGGTCTTCTTGAATATAACCTGCGTCCAAATTGAAATCTTCCAGCGCATCCAGGGCTGCTTTGTATTCTTTCCAGCTCAGACGGCGATTTAGCACTGGATCATTCACCGCTTTCCACGCGGGGAAATATTGGTCCATCAGACTGACCGGGGTATCCGGCCCCAGTTCTTCGGCGATCCAGCGCAGGACTTCGCGCGTGCCGGAGACATCTTCTGGCATAACCAGGTGGCGAATGAGGAGGCCGCGTCGGGCAATGCCCTCGTCGTCAAGCTGCAATGGCCCCACCTGCCGGTACATTTCTCGCAGTGTGATTTGATTGTAGTCAACATAGCGCGGCATTTTAGAGGTGCGCAGTGCATTCTTATTATCGGAATATTTGGCATCAGGCAGGTAGATGTCTACCACCCCGTCAAGCAATTTGAGCGTCTCCAGGTTTTCGTAGCCCGCACAATTATAGACAATGGGCAGGCGCAAACCTTTCTCGCAAGCGACAACCAGCGCCGCCAAAATCTGTGGCACAAAGTGTGTGGGTGTCACAAAGTCGAGATTGTGGCAACGTTTCTTTTGCAGGTAAAGCATCATATTCGCCAGTCGCTCCGGCCCGACGCGATGCCCTAAGCCGCCCTGGCTCAATGGAAAGTTCTGGCAATAGGTACAGCGAGCCTGGCAATAGCCAAAGAAAATAGTACCTGCTCCCCGTGTGCCGCTGATTGGCGGTTCCTCGCGGCGATGAACATTCCACGAAGCAACAATAGCCTCGGTACCAGAATGGCATACACCGGTTTTTCCGGCTATTCGATTGCACCGGCAATTCTGCGGGCAGATGGTACAGCTGCGCAGCACCTCCCACGCTGCTGCTGCCCGCTCGGCCAATTCGCCTGTTTCATAGAGATTGAGATAACTGGGATAGAGCATAGATATTCCCCAAAAACACATGAACATGTACCCTTCGCACACCATCGCATGTGAAGGGTACGGTATACATGGTATCCTCTTCAGATTACGCTACTATTCCGGTGTGGGCCATTTAAAGCCCCGTTTCGATGGACGTGGTACGGGCCCGCTCGTTTTCGCCTGTTTCGCGCTTGCTTTTTTGCTACGAGCCGCGGGGGTTGTAGCGCGGTTGCGCGGTTTTGCCTTTATCGGTTTTGTGCCTTCTTCAGCAACCGTTTGCTCCTGTACGTCAAGACTGTCGTTTGCTGGCATTTCCTGTGTGACTACGCTATCGTCGGATGGTAGTACCTGCACCGTCGGGTTGTCGTCGGTTGGTTGTGCTTGCATAGTTGAGTTGTCGTCGGTTGGTTGTGCTTGCACCGTCGGGTTGTCGTCAGTTGGTTGTGCCTGTTCTACATTACTTTCGTTTGCAGCTTCTTGCTGTGGAGTAGGCACTTCCTTCACACTATCAAGTAGGGCATCGGTATTTTGTGCGATTCCTGTCCAGAATTCGGCATTTTTGCGTTGCACCGGGCGCGGCCCCTTCAGCACACGTCCATCAGGAAGCGGGGTGACATGACGCTCTTGCACTTCCTCCCGTGGTTTCTTGCCCTCATACCTGCTGCGTGGTTTGCTATTGTCATACTTGTGCGAAGGACGGCCTGCAAAACGTGGCTTATCTTCAGCGCCATTAAAGCGTTCATAATCGCCCTCGTACCGTTCGCGGCCCGGCTGTCCTGTCTGTGACTGAAAGCCGTTTTGCTCCTGGCGATAGCCGCTATCTCGTTGTGCGGCGGGGCGGCTTTGCCACCGTGGATTCTGTGAATCGCGTGTTTCAGCATCACGTGGCGAGCGGGTATCGCGATAGTTATTTCCTGGCGCACGTCTATCGCGGTCGAAGCTTTGTGGTGGACGTGTTGGGCGTCCGTTGTTGTTACTGGCATCGCTGCGATTATTGCGCTCAAATTGGCGGGGGCCGCGCTCATAACGCTCAGGTCCGTCTCTACGATCCGTGCGCTCATACCCTTCTCTATCGCGCCGCTGAAAGCCACCGCCCGCTGCATTATCGCGATACTCCGGGCGTGAACGCTCCCGATACTCCGGGCGTGTTCCGCTCCCCGGTGGGTTCGAACCAGGGCGGCTATTTCCATATGGCCTGTTTGGTCTATCTGATCTGTCGGCATTGAACGGTCGCGATGGGGGACGCTGGTTGCTTTGATAGCCTTGAGGGCCATTCGTGGTGTTATCAAAACGACGGGGATTGCCCTGCCTATCTTCAGACCGCTCTCCATAGGGCGGGCGACTATTGCGTGTCGGATATTGCCCACTCTGTCTGTTTTGCCCAAATTGTCCATTTTGCCGGTCGTCGCGCCAGTTATTACGCGGCGCTGGTCCTCTGTTGCCATTGTTGCTGCGTGTGCGATAATCCGCGTGCTTTGCAGGAGCGCCAGACTCCCATGCGCGGTCTACTGTTTCACGGTTTAAACGAGGTCGAGCCGGGCGTGGAGACCGCTCATCTCCATTGCGGCTTGAGGATTGCTCGCGAGACGAGGGACGCATATCATCTCGCCGTTGCTTATTAAAGTCTCTGGTCATAATTCCTTTCGGGGTGCCCCATCGGGGATTTCGTTGTTATTGTTCTCATGTGGTGGACGATTCGGCAAGTTTCCTCCCGTCAGTCGTGCGCACTCACTGCCTTAAACTTGACACGCAAATTTTTAGGATGGCATGTACTCTGGCATATGCTATGGGGAAGCATTACTCATAGTATATCACATACACGCCGAAAGTGCTTTTTTTTGTGACATGGCTAAAACTTTTGGTTCTCTGTCCTTGTAGACAAAACAGGATGATAGGGACCGATTATGCAGATGAACGAAATGCATTAGCCACGGTCAACCGGCCCATACCTGTAGTTTATGTCGTCGCTGTGGGTGTTGGCTTTGGAATGCCTCCGCTATGCAGTGGTATACCAACATAATCCAACTCCGCGCTGCCGTACATCGCCAGCGTCTGTTCGTGTAATTCATCTGGCAGCAGCGGACGGAGAACAATACTGTAGTAATTCTGCGTATCCTGCTCAAAAAAGACACCTTCCTGTTGTCCTTTGAGCATTGCCTGGATAGCTTGCACCTGTTGTGGCGCGAGCAGATAAGCATAATGCGGCACTGTGAACGATAGACAACCGGTATCAGCATTTGGCCCCGTCTGGTCAGGAGGTGTAACGCCACATTCATATGTAGCTACCGCGTCAAGCGTAAAATCTGGCATTGTCCAGGTGGGAATCTGTTTTGTCAAATCGGGGCTGAAGTCCTGATGCACAAGCAGTGCAATATTCGTACTCGTATATGGGTGCATCGTGCCAGAGATTGACTGCGTAATCGTAGCAAGTGCCTGCCCTAGAGAATGATATTCGCTCATATCCTGCGTGCTTTCCTGTAGCGAACCAAATTGACCATAATAATACGCATAGTTTTTCCCATTGAGGTTCAACTGGAGCAGCGTCATGTTCTGATCTGGAATATCATAAAATTGCTGGCGTTGAAACCCGAGCAATCCATCACTATCTACCAGTACATGCAGCAATTGTTGTAGTGCATTGGTACTCAAATGTCCCTCCCGGATATGAATGCCGGGGCCAAGAAGATATGTGCCATCGCCATAAATACTGATATCGGGACTCATTTCCAGCGTTCCCATATTGCCACCGCCATAAAAAGTGCGTAGAATAACATCCTGTGGACTGGTGCTATACGTAAGCGTCCCATTATTCGTAGATAGTGTTGTATGTGATGAGCTTTTAGTTGAACTCGATGCCGGTGTTGCGCTACAGGAAGCAAGCAGGAGGAGTAATGGGAACAGAATCAGACATAATTTTTTCAATGCTAAGAAAGGCATGTTCGTCATATGCATAATATCTCCACAGGTTTGATTGCTATTCCCATCATATTGTAACCGAGAAATGGGTATTGTACCAGTCACGATAACCTCTATTTTGAATGTTATCGAGTTATTCCAATATCCATTTTGATGTGCTATACTATTACTGTATAAATGATAGTGTAATTGAACTCGCGTCCAGATTACATTGGAATAGGGGGATGAATAATGTCACTGGAAGGTCTGCAACTTGGTCGCTATCACCTTATGAATCTCGTCGGGAGTGGTAATATGGGCGAGGTGTATCTCGCTGAAGACACCCAACTCAGCCGTCAGGTGGCAATTAAGTTGATGCGCTCCGAGGGCTCCTCTTATCCAAATGCAGACGCGGTAAAAGAGGCGGCACGCCTGTTCCAGCGTGAGGCAAAGGCAATCGCCGCAATGGATCACCCGAATATTCTGCCCCTCTACGATTTTGGTGAGCAGATCACTGGTGGAACCCCCACGACGTATATGGTGATGCCCTTGCGTCAAGATGGGTCTCTAGCTTCGTGGTTGCAGCAGCGCGGTACATCAAATTTGCTTTCTTTCGAGGAAGTTGGATATTTTGTGCGCCAGGCAGCAGGAGCCTTGCAGTATGCTCACGATCATCAGATCACCCATCAAGATGTGAAGCCCTCCAATTTCTTGATTCGGCAGTATAACCAGGATCAGCGTTTGCCCGATTTGCAACTTGCTGATTTTGGCATCGCTAAATTCAGCACCGGCACAGCCAGTGCCAGCCATACTATTCGTGGTACTCCGGCTTACATGGCTCCGGAGCAGTGGAGCGGTACCCCTGTTCAGGCCAGCGATCAGTACGCGCTGGCTGTCATGGCCTACGAACTGCTCACCGGACGGGTGCCATTTCAAGGCACGCTCCAGAGTTTGATGTATCAGCACTTGCAGGAGCAGCCCAAACCACCGAGCGGGTTGAATCCACATCTCCCACCGGAGGTTGATGCGGTGTTTCAAATTGCGTTGGCAAAACAACCCGAGGCGCGTTTCGCTCGCATTTCTGCTTTTGCTGAAGCATTACGGCAAGCTCTGCGCCTTCCCGCGACTGGTACAGTCACTACCAGCACGGATCCCACATTGATAGGTATTTCACCTGCATCAATAAGCAACGATGTTCATACCTCACTAACCCTCAGTATGGAGGAAGCGCGGAAGGGGACTCAGCGCGTACTCACCCTTCCCAATGGAAGGCATATTAGCGTGGCCGTGCCTCCTGATGCCTATGATGGTCAGGTCCTTCGCCTGGATGGTTTGGGTCAACCATCTTCCTCCGGCGGTCCTGTAGGAGCGTTGCTACTCAAGATAGCTATAACGCAGGTGGAAACGATACCAGTTATCACAACACGAGAAGAAACTGCACCAACTTTAGCTATGGTATCTCCTCCACCGCCTGCCACGTATGAGGCCGCGTCTGTGGGTCGCCAGCGTCAAGGCATCCCCGTCAGTGTCGCCATTTTACTGCTTGTATTAGTACTCGTGCTGGCAGGTGGTGGATTCCTCTATTTCACAAAGGCACCCTCGTCACAGGGTAATCAGCCAGGTACCAGTACAACTGGTAATACAAGGAATCTGTCGTCAACACCACAGCATACCGGTACAATAGCTGCCACGCCTACAAATCAACCCACTGCTACAGCTACAAAGAGTACTGGAGGCGTGCCGAATCCCTACACTCAGAGCGGTTCACTGGTACTGAGTGACCCGTTGACGAGTAACAATCTTGGTTGGGATACTGGTATAAATAACCATAATGCGTCGTGCGAGTTCACTTCTCAGGGGTTACAGGTGATACAACCGGCCCAGGGGTTTTTCCATGGCTGCATCGCGAAGAATACTGATTTTACCAACTTTGTCTATGAAGTGCAGATGAACATGATTTCAGGCGACTACGGCGGCATCCTTTTCTGTGCTAATAAAACGCAAGGGACGTACTATTACTTCTACATCAAACCCGGTGGGAATTACCTGCTCCAGGCCTTTAGCGGTGATAGTCCTGTGAGAGCGTTAATATCTGGTTCCAGTTCGGCAATCACTACTGGCCTGCCTTCGACCAACGTGCTGGCTGTTGTGGTGCAGAATGGCAATATCACCCTGTTTGTAAATCAAACTAGAATTATCTCCATGAGTGATGCTACCTATACCCATGGTCAGATAGGCGTTTTCACTGGCAACGATACGAACTCCGCCGAGACGATATTCAGCAATGTCAAGGTCTGGCAACTGTGATCAGGAAGAAGAACTGACGGCTATACCCCCCTTGATGGTGTACATAGCCTCGTTGAAATGTCCAGCCGTAGGGGCAGTCGCCAGTGCAAAGATGGGAAAAGCCTGGCCGTTGGAAAATGAGGTTGCGATATAATCGCCAACTTTGTTATTGCCTTGCGCAACCCAACTGCCAGCAATGGAACCTGCCAGGCGGATTGTAGGACTCCAGGTGCCGCCTCCATTGCTTGATGAGACGAACCCGACGGAGAGCGTGCAGTTATTGAAGCAACTGGCGCGATAATAATAGAATGTCAGACCGAGGTGAGCCGTGGTACCGGAGGTTATTGCGTCAATACCGAGACCTGAGACGTAATAGTCTATGTCGCTACCCACAGGAGCAATGGAGATACGTCGCACTGGCGACCAGGAGAGGCCATCAGACGATGTGGTCATGACGAGGTCGTTTCCCCGGCAGTTTGGCTCAAAACGGCAGTCTACCCAGACCAGATAGATCGTACCAGCATGGTCTACCTGGGGTGTAAGCAAGATGTTATCACGGAAGTAGGCGTTGCTCGCGAAAGAAGTGACCGGAGTAAGTGGAACAGTGCGACTCCAACTGGCTCCCCCGTTGGTTGAGCGGAAGACCATAATCCCTGTTTCATTCGCGTTGCTAATTGGCACAATCACCGTGCCATTGGGTTGTACAAGTGGATAGCCACTTGTGCCTCTGGCTTGATCGGCGGTAGTCTTTACCGCACCCCAGGTCCTGCCGCCATCTCTGGATGTACTCATCTCGATCAGGTCGCCTCTAGTGTAATCGTCCCACTGGGCGTAACAGGTGCCGAAGTATGGGCTGGCTGGTGTATTATCACAGGTAATCCAATCTTTATCCAGCCCTCTATTATGGCCGCTATTGAGAATGGTGATGGGATCACTCCATATCGTACCCCCGTTCATAGAGAGGCTGACCACTACCGCGGGTGCCGCAATACCCGCTTGATTTTCAATGAAAACTACGGTAGCAATCATCCAGGTGTTATGAGCTGCATCATAGGTGACAGCAGGGTCGGTGATACGGTCATACGGTCCATACGCGAGCTTTGTTGTTCCTTGTAAGAAACCCTTTTGCCAACTCGTACCCCCGTCTATGGAGGTTGCCCAACCAATGTTGGAACTACCAATATCAACAAAGCGACCTGCCTGGAATGCAGTGACAATCGTTGTGCCGTAGGCATAGGAAGATGGCTCGACCTCTGTCCTGTACTGGCTCGTGCTGTTGCTATAAGGATCAGTACTGAGTTGAAGAGGCTGGTTAGGCTTGATAGTTGGTGTCGGCGTTAATGTTGGTGTTATCATCACTTGCGGCGTGTTCGCAAGCCCTGTTGGTGACTGATGCGTTGTAATGCCGGGTGGGGAAGAATGTTGGGTTGTTGTTTTCATATTTGCAGTGGGAGCAAGGCTATGAATTGCGAGAAATGCTAGCAGCCCCAGTAATAGCAATGCCGTCACAATAACATACCAGCGTTGCTGAAAAAGTTGGCACATGTGAGGCTCTCCTTGCTTTTTTCATAGTGCTAGCAGAGTATATCACACTTCTGAGGTTCGAGTAATAATTCTGTGGAGTAATTCGGCACCTGGTTTATTGTTTATCTCTTCAGATTGGCAAAGCGGTACCCAATCATCTTATATACTAGCTTAGCCGCCAGGAAATCGGCGCGGGTCTGGCCCTCCATCGGGCAGAGTTCAACTACGTCCATACCGACGACGGTGGTGCGTGAACAAATCTCGCGGAAGAGATCGAGCAGTTGGTACCAGTGCAATCCACCTGGTTCCGGCGTGCCAACGGCTGGCATCTCGCTCGGATCGAGCGCATCGAGGTCAATGGTGACGTAGGTATGTTTGCTGAGACGTTCCCAGGGCAGCGTTGCCGTTCCCTTTGCCAGTTGATAGCCCCAGACAATAGCCACATCCGGGCGCGTTTTCAGAAATTCAGCTTCTTCAGGGCTGAAGCTACGTATACCGATTTCGGTCAAGGGGATGCCCATATCCACAACCCGGCGCTCAATAGAGGCATGGGATAGAGGAGTGCCTTCGTATTCGTCGCGTAAATCGCCGTGTGCGTCAATATGCACAACAGTCAGGTCGGGGTAATAATCGCGCACGGCTGCTATAGGTGGCGCAGAGAGCGAATGTTCGCCGCCAATAGTCAATGGCACTTGTCCGCGTTCCATTACTTCGCGCACCGCGTCACCCGTTGCTTGCAGTGCGGTCGCATGATCCATGCCGCGATAATCGAGGGCTGGACGAGTGTAGACGCCAACCTCGATGGGGCAGCAATCCAGTTCTTCGTCGTACAACTCCATTTGACTGGAGGCATCCAGAATCGCCTGTGGCCCATGTTCGGTGCCTTTCATGTAGCATACGCTATACTCAAGCGGGGCCGGAATAATCGTCACACGCGCCGTTTCAGGGTCACAGTAGGGAGCATCCGGCGCACCAAACTGGGTCACAAACGATTCTGACATAGTGTCTGACTCCTTCTTTTTAACGCACCGCCATTCTGGCTCTACGAGCAGCCATTGCCTCTTCATAGCGCACCGGGTCGGGCGTCTCAGGACGCAAGGAACGTGTACCACGTATCACAAAATGCGCCTCAACATCTTCTGTCTGGAATATTTCTTTGGCGAAGGCGATTGCATCTTCCTGGCTAAACTCTTTGCAGGAGCAGATATCAATATCCACTTCGCCATATTCGGGCCACGCGTGCATGCTGATATGACTCTGAGCAATTACAACAAAACCAGACATGCCCGCGTCCAACGGATTCGACGTTTCAATATCATACAGGTGAACAGGACTAACTTTCTCCATGTCCACGCGGGCAGGATACTCGTTTAACGTGTACCGCAGCAATGACTCATTGCTCAACAGTTCCCGATCACAACCGTACAGTTCCAACATCAAATGAACAAGCATCGAACATACCTCCTGTGGTGTTCCACTTGTGCTACTTTGCTCTTTGTGGCCTCTATGCCATCCTTGCTTGCAGTAGCTTTTTACCTCGGTCAACCTGCGCAAATATTTTTTGCGCACGACTATCATTATACATTAGGTTGTCAAGCTAATGAGGAGGCAATCTGCGGTGCTTGTATCTAATGCTCAGAACCATTCCATCTAAAGCAAACATGACAGTTCTATCTAATATGGCTTTGCTCCGTATTAGATGGAAATCCTCTGTTTTTAGCTTTACGGACGCACCTCTTTTCCCTTTTCGTAGGCGTTTTTAAGTTCCATCAGTAGCGTTTCACGTTGCGCAAATAATGCTTTACGCGGGCGAGGTTGCGCTTTTGAAACGGCATACGCTGTGAGTAAAGGTAAAGCAATAGTAGAATCACCATAAATGACGACTGTGCTACTGAGTTGATCCGGCTTAATTTTTCCCCATGAGACGGCCTCGGAAGGTGTCGCGCCGGAGAGACCACCCCAGTGTGGCGCGTCCGCCGTGATCTGAATAAAGTAATCATGTCCCCCTTTTTGAATGCCCAGCACTTCCCATAATTGCGGTTGCGTCTGGAGGTAGAAGTTTTTCGGGCTGCCGCCGCCCAGAATAATCACTCCGTTACGGGTCGCATGATGCACAATAGCCGTCGTTTCATTCACATCAGCCAGTGGGTCGAGCGTTAACATACTGCCATCCAGCGCGTTTCGTGCCACATTCATGCCAATAGAGGAGTCGCCAGGGGAGGATGTATAGATTGGAACGTTCCACTGTGCCGCCTGTGCCAGTATCGAATATTCAGGATTGACCCCTGCTTTGAGCAACTGCGAACCGAGATGATAGTGCAATTCCGAGGTAGCTATCGGACGATTGGGCAAACTCTTCAAGCTTTCTCGTACAAAGGCGTCGGTATCGAGCAGCACTTTATCAGAAAACAAAATGTCGTAAATACGAATGACGCCCTCTGCCTGCAATTTCGTATCGTCCAAACGAAAATCGCCCCGGTGCAGCGCCATCGCCAGTGCGTAGTGCATATCGTGGTAGAGATTTGCCCCCGTACTGATGATGAAGTCCACAAAGCCATATTCCATCAGTGTAAGGACGCAACCGCCCAGACCCGCTGGAGTCAGCGCCCCCGCCATTGTGAGACCGATGGTCACATCTTTTTCCGGTGAGAGCATCTCTTCGGCGTACAACCGCGCCGCTTCGTTCAACCGTGCCGCGTTGTATGCCTGGTATTGTTCATCTATCAATTCGGCAACCGTCATATCCGGGCGTACCCGGTGCGGTAGAATACGCGCCCCGCTCAAATACTCGCTCTGAGTCGGTTCGTGGTTATTTGTATGGTCATGATTATGGTGCATGTAAGGGTTATCCTTTCTGAAAGAAGCGTTTCGGCTTGAAAGCCAACGGTTATTATTGTATCACCCATAACGTAAGGACCGATTGCTCGCGTTCGTCTCCCACTTTATGCCACAATCTCAGGAGACGGACGCGAGCAATCGGTCCTTACGGCAAGAATGTAGAGACGCCGTATAAATCAAGGCTGGTGTAGTTTGCTCTCTTATCTTCTTTGCGTACCAGAATTCCTGGGATGTTGACAGCCGCGGCTCCAAGAATGTCGGCTTCAATGTTATCGCCAATCATCCAGACTGTTTCAGGATAATGTAGCTGTTCAAGCACATTGATGAAAGCTTGTGGATGTGGTTTTTCGTAGCCTGTGAGCGCCGAGCTAATCACAGTATCAATCAGTGCTACCAGTCCTAAACCTTCTACAATAGATGGTAGCTCAGGTACGTGATTTGAAAGAATAACATGGCGCCAACCTTCGCTTGCCAGTTTGCTCAATGTTGGCAACACATCCTCAAAAAGGTACCAACTTTGCTGTTGTATATATTTATGATGTGCAAGCTGAGCCAGTCTTGCTGCTTGAAAGGAATGAATGCCAACCCCTATAAAAGCGCGAGCCAGTACAGCTTCAATTTCTGTCCACCATTGTTCCGCAGTAGTAATGTGGGTATGCACAATATCGGGCTGGTGCCAGGGAAACCCATTACGTAGCAAAGGGCGCAGGTCTTCTTCAGTAATGGGACTGGCAGGATCGTTTTCGCGCAATACATCGAACAGCGCTTGCCGCCACATGCCGGGGCGATAGCCTAATGTACCGTCAAAATCCCACAATAGCACTTTTGTTTCAGGCATCATCTGTACAATCTTACTCGATCATTGACCGGCGAACCTCAATAATTTGGTCGCGCAGTTGTGCCGCTTTTTCAAATTCCAACTGTTTCGCGGCGGCCCGCATCTGTGACTCAAGATCTTTAATCAGTCGCAACGCCTCTTCTCTGGGAATACCTGCCAGCGCCACCGCAACCGCTTTGCCGTCCGCTCCCGCTATGTCGGCCCCGCTCATGGCCTTGATGCGATCGGAGAGCGTCTTCACATCCTTTTTAATACCCCGCGGCGTGATATGGTTGCGCTCGTTAAAGGTGGTTTGTATGGTACGACGACGGTTTGTTTCGTCAATTGCGTGCTGCATAGACTTCGTGACTATATCGGCGTACATAATGACGCTGCCGTCAATGTGACGCGCCGCACGTCCTATCATCTGCACCAGTGAGCCTCCTGACCGCAGGAACCCTTCTTTATCGGCATCAAGAATGGCGACCAGCGAGACTTCCGGCAGGTCAAGTCCTTCACGCAACAGGTTAATACCCACAACCACGTCGTAGACACCGAGGCGCAAATCGCGCAATATCTCCACACGCTCAATAGTGTCAATCTCGGAGTGCAGGTAATGAACCTTGATGCTCAATTCCTGCATATAATCCGCTAAATCCTCAGCCATCTTCTTGGTTAGCGTTGTGACCAGCACACGCTGTCCCTTTGTAACACGTGCGCGAATCTCCGCGAGCAGGTCATCAATCTGCCCTTTCGTGGGCCGCACGCTTATCGGTGGGTCGAGCAGTCCCGTGGGGCGAATAATCTGTTCGGCAATAGCATCGCTATGTTCATACTCATAGGGGCCAGGCGTGGCGGAGACAAACAAAGCCTGATTGATCTGGACCTCAAATTCTGGAAATGTCAGGGGTCGGTTATCCAGTGCGGAAGGCAGTCGGAACCCATAATCAACAAGTACCTGCTTGCGCGAGCGATCACCCGCGAACATGCCGCGTACTTGCGGTAAGGCCACGTGTGACTCATCCACAACGAGCAGACAATCATCGGGCAGGTAGTCCATCAACGTCCACGGTTGCTCACCTGCTCCACGCCCGGCAAGGTGGCGCGAATAGTTCTCGACGCCAGAGCAGAAACCCGTTTCGCGCAACATTTCGATGTCAAAGTTGGTACGCTGCTTCAAACGTGCCGCTTCCAGCAATTTCCCCTCGGTCTCCAGTTGCGCCAATCGCTCTTCCAGTTCGGCTTCAATCAGTTCGATGGATTTATTGAGGCGTTCCTGCGTTGTCACCCAGTGCTTCGCGGGGTAGATATCAAGCTTCAGCCGTTTACCGAGAACTTCTCCGGTTAGCGGGTCCACTTCGGTCATACGCTCAATCTCGTCGCCGAAAAACTCAATCCGCACCGCGACATCCTCATAGGCAGGGAAAATCTCCAGGACATCGCCACGTACACGGAAACGCCCACGAATAAAGTTAGTATCGTTGCGCTCATATTGAATCTCCGTCAGATGGCGTAGAATTTTGTCACGGCGGCGCTCCTCGCCTACTTTCAGAGTCAGCACTACCTCGCCATATTCTTCCGGGCTGCCCAGACCGTAGATGCAGGAAACCGAGGCGACAATCAATACGTCGCGTCTCTCAAAAAGGCTACGTGTCGTCGAGAGGCGCAACTTCTCAATTTCTTCATTGATCATGCTCTCTTTTTCGACATACGTATCGGTGCGCGGAATATAAGCTTCTGGTTGGTAATAGTCATAGTACGAGACAAAGTACTCGACCGCGTTATTGGGGAAAAACTCTTTATATTCGCTATAGAGCTGTGCCGCTAGCGTCTTATTCGGTGCCAGCACCAGCGTTGGTTTTTGCACCTGCTCGATAATTTTTGCCACAGTATAGGTTTTGCCGCTCCCGGTAACGCCCAGCAGTGTCTGCTTCTTATAGCCATCGCGTATACCATTCACGAGTTTCGCGATAGCATCAGGTTGGTCGCCGGTCGGCTGAAAAGGGGCTTCGACTTTAAAATCTGGCATAAACATGTCCCTTGATAGAATATTCTTTCCAATTATCTTTCTCATTATATCACGTTTCTGCTCACTTTTCACAGTTGGGTAGGGAAGCGTGACACGGGTTTTTGACACGCTGTGGGATGTCAAAAACCCGTGTCACGCTTCCCTACCCAACAATCTATATGTATTTGTAATGCGTGTAATGAATCATTTCAAGATACAATCAGTTGATGAAATGATACATATCTTATGGATTTGAATGGTTGAATTCATGTGACGAATGTGATAGTATGCACGTTCATATAGATAAGCTGAGTTATATAGCTATCAGCGTCAATAGAAAAAACAAAAACGAAGATGTTCGCCAGGAGGTTTTTCCTATGTTTGATCCTCAGCAGAGACTGCGAAAAAATGTGTCTGGTCGTTGGGTGGGAAGTGTATTGGGGGTCTTTCTCCTACTCTTGTTGTGCGGTTGTGGCGGCTCTAGCCCCGTGGTAACGCCCACACCTACTGTGGTTCATATTGCGTATATACCACTAAATCTTGGGTTGCCTGCGTCGGCACTCAATTCACCTGTTGTTGGGCCTTTGCCTGCTAATACACAGTTGCATGTCCATGTGGCGTTCAAATTAAGTCAACAATTGCTCAATAAATTGAATCAACAAAAAGTCCAGACGGGCAAAGGCCAGAGTTTGGACAAAGTGGCTAATCAACTCGGCATTAGCGACGCGACATACCAGCAGATCAAAAAAATCTATGGTGTTGATGACGCCATAGTTACCATCAATTCGTTGCACACCGACCTCACTATTGATGCCAAAGCGGCGACGTTTGCCAAATTATTGCATACAACCTTTGTGATCCATAAACTGAATGGTCGTACATTTTACGCGCCAGCAACTCCACCGATGATTCCCACGTTTGTTGCTCCCTATATCACATCCGTTACCGGGTTGGATAACTATAGCTTGCCGCCGAAACCGCAATTGTCCATGACGCCCATATCAAGTCAGAAGTCAAATGGTGTCGCGGCGAATTGCAGCCCCGACCCGCAAGCATTGACTACCACCGGCATTGCATATGCCTATGGGTATGAGCGGTTCTGGAAGAATGGCTGGTATGGTCAGCATATGACCATCAATCTTCCCGAGCTTGGCACCGTCAACGCTAGCGATATCCGAAATTACTTTGCCTGTTCCAGGTCAATTAACAAAGTAACCCTGGTCAACGTTGATTCCCCGCCAACGTTTCAGGGAGGTGATAATGATGGGGAAGCCACGCTTGACCTTGAAATGGCTGCCGGTATGGCCCCTGCCGCCAACATTGTGCTGTATCAATCAGATGGGAATGCCGGTGACGACCCCTGGGTACGCATGAACGACGAACTACAACAGATCATCAAGGACAACGTGCATAATACCGGCAGCGGAAGCGTTGTTAGCATCAGCTATGGTGTCGCGGAGACGCAAATTACGCAGGGTGATGCGCTGGCAATTGATCATAGCCTGCAAATTCTCACGCAAGGTGAGCATATGACTGCCTTCGTCTCTTCGGGTGATTGTGGGGCTTATGCCGATAGAACGTTTGGCGATTTAGGAGTGAGTTATCCCGCCAGCAGCATCTATGCGACTGCGGTTGGTGGCACGGAGCTTGCGATTAACCCCAATACAGGCGCTCGTGTGCAAGAAATTGCATGGTCAGACGGCTCAAATACTTCCCAATGCACGAATCAATGGGGAACTGGGGGCGGCAATAGTGCTGCTTTCAAGCAGCCGAGCTACCAATCTGCTCCTGGTGTCCACAATCAATTTTCACATGGTATGCGCCAGGTACCGGATATATCCGCTGTTGCCTATGACATCGCCATGTTCTTTAACGGACAATGGCAAGTTGTTGGCGGGACGAGTGCGGCATCGCCCATCTGGGCTGCTGGTATGGCCCTGGTGAATCAAGGAACCATACAACTTGCTCACACGTTCTTTGTCGGCACTGCCCTGTTCTATGCTGTGGATACCAGCAATACCGGCAATTTACATCCATTTTTCGATGTGACCCAGGGAGATAACCTCTATTATAAAGCAGGGCGTGGCTGGAATTATCCGACCGGCCTTGGCTCGCCCAATCTCGTTGACTTCTTCCGCTTCCTGCTCAAGGTTGCTCTTACGAAGTAACAGTGAACCAGGTAGTAGGACAAAAGTGTGACCTGTGTCATAGTCCTCTTTTCTCTCTGTGCTACAATAAATGAAAAAAGAAATACCTATTGATTAGCAAAGAAAGAAGATGATTATGGCACAGGCATTACCCCGATTTTGTCCTCGATGTGGAACACCGACTGTAGCAGGTCAAACAAACTGTGCTAATTGCGGATTATATCTTCTAAATCCCCGACCACTGTCACCCATGCAACCACCTGTACAGCCTGTACAATTTGCGCCGCCCGTACTGGTTCCATCACAGCCCATTACAACGGGCAATATAGCGCCGTCTTTTCGCACAACCCAATCACAGGGGTCAACGCGCAGGCGCGGCCCAGGCAGAATGGGTAAAGTTCTGATTGTTCTTGTGCTGCTTGTGTTGTTGGGTGCAGGAAGTTACCTGGTTTTCGCGCTTTTGAACATTCACGGGACTGGTCTGGGTCTTGGCGGTAATAATTCTCAAGCTCCTATAACGACGACACAGGTGCATGAAACAGTGACTTACGCGGGCGTTGAAGTTACCGTCCTCAATGCACAACAGTCCCAGAATTTCCTCAATGACCCCAATTCAAGTACCGATGGCATGCTGCGCCTGAATCTGCAAGAGCATAACTCAACCACAGTCAAAATAAGCTGGTTATACTCTGATATTACCCAACTGGTTCTCCCCGGTGGGAAAACGGTGACACCAACCTACGCGAAAGCCACGGTTGGTATTGCTCCCGGAGCAACGCAAAACAGCTATGTGGATTTCGCGGTGCCGATAACAGACAAAGTTTCCCAACTTGCTCTGCGCCTTGGTGCCTCCAACGAAGCGCAGATGGATATACCGTTGACTGGCAACGCCAACCTGAGCAAATATGCGCCTGCTTCAGTAAAACCTGATGGGCAATTGCAGTATTTCGGGTTGAACTGGACACTGGTTAGCGCGACGTCGCAATACAGCATCACAGGGCAGCAGGCGAGTAAAGGCATGCGCTATGTTGTTGTGACGTTGAGTGTAGATAATACCCTCTCGCAAGTTGCTATTACGGGTTCGCCTTTCACCTATATTCGTTTGCAATCAGGAAATAGTAACTTCACGCCAGTGGATACAACGCTTCCTGTCTCGTTTGATACAGGGGTAACAGGTAAAAGTGGCACGGTCACATTTCTTGTGCCGCAAAAGAGTACCGCCTTCACACTGGCTCTTGTGCCGCAAAATCAGAGCGGTGCCACACAGGTCACGACCGATTTCCAGCTTTCGTGATGGTCTCTGCCACAATAACAGTACGCGCTTCTATTTTGTGACCTGGGTCATGAAAGACGTGTGAGCCATATTGTAGACTTTATGTCGCAATGCTGGTACACTCACTCTTAAGGATAACAGGTGAGCAGTTTACTGTCTTGTGTATCAAAACGTCGTCCTGTTGTCCAACTAAAGTATTCATAGTCTAGAATGGGCCTGTTTGCACGTTGAATCAGTGATTGTACCCAAAAAAGCCACTCAGGCACGCAAGAAAAATGGCTGCAATCATCTGAATACAAAAATTTAAGGAGCAAATCCATGTCTCAGATGCCTCCGCGTTTCTGTTCACAATGTGGTACTTCCGTTCCCGCGGGACAGCGCTTCTGTTCGAATTGTGGTACCACGATGGATGTTGATTTTGGCAAGCCCACATCCGCTTCAAGCGATCCCAATCGCTCACCATTTCCAGACATACCCACCCAATTAGCGGCTGACAGTATGCCGAAACAAGGAGAAGCAGTTCCACCGCCGCCACCTTCACAATCGTTTACGCCGCCAGCTTACACAAACTATCCAACAGAGGCGGCTCAGAGTTATGCGCAATCTGCTCCAGCAATGCAGCCAGCACCTGTTCCAACGTATGCGAAACCACAAAAAGACTCATCGAAGAGCGTATTAGGCCAGATTGGTTGCGGCGTCATGGTGGTTATACTGCTTGTTCTCGCCGTATGCGGCGTCTCCGGTTACTTTGCCTACAGGTATGTGAGTGGACTGGCGAATAATATTCCCACGGTTACCACAGGCAATGGAAATTCTGTTACGGGTAACGGCGCACCTGGCAATAGTGCTACTCCGACAATAGTGCCAACGTCGCAGAAGATGAATGTTGCACTTACCTACTCAAGTGTGGCGATTACTATTAGCAATATACAGGAGGCAAGCAGTTTCACTGATGATGCCAACGCCAATAGTCCTGTATTGCTGCGTGTGAATACCTCGGAGCGTAATCCGACTAACACTACAATATACCTGTTTTATGGTGACAACTTCCGTTTGCTTATGCCCGATGGCACGAGCGTTGCGCCAACGAGCGAGCAGAATTCAGGCAGTATTGATCAGGCGGTCAATCGGCAGAACTGGCTTGATTTTCCTCTTACGACAAAAGTAGATTTCAGTAAGCTTACCTTACGAATAGGTGCGCCTACGGAAGCGCAAATGTCTATTCCACTCACGGCTACTGCCGATGTAAGCAAATATCAAGACAAGACTATCAGCCCAAATTCGGCATTCCAGTACGCGGGACTCAATTGGACGCTCACATCAGTCACATCAAGTTTGAGTGCCAACGGGAAGCAGGCGACAACAGGTAACCGCTATATCACTGTTACCCTGAAGGCAGATAATCCAACTACCTCTGATTTTTACCTTTTCCCTGATACAAATGTGCGTCTAAGTGCAGGTAGTTCCGTTAATCCGCCGACGGCCTATACATTTAACAGTGCTATAGCTGCCGGTACCACTGGCACAGTCGGTACCATAACGTTCCTTGCACCACAAAGTAGTAGTTCGTTCACACTTACGATGTTGGCTCAACCCAATGCCACGCCTCCCGCGGCGCAGGCAACTCAAACATTCCAGATTTAGGCAGAGATAAGAGTGGGCATGTGATGAGCGCAAAAGTGCTTCATCACATGTCCGCTCTTATCTTTCCTTTGTACTCAGCTTGCAGAGTTGTAATCGGGTAATGGTGGACATACGTATATCAGGATGAGAAATGGGAACAAAATAAGGAGGCAATACCCACGATGCGTGCGCTGAAAATCGCTTTATCTCTATCTATCATTATGTTGGCTATACTGCTGAGCGGGTGCGGAATGTCTATTACCGCGCAAGAGGATCACTTGGATGCCCGCACCCAATCAACCACTCATCTATCTGCGACTTCCACTTCTACCCGGTTGCTACAGCCACAGGCGAATACGGCAGCTAATCCAGAACGTCTTGTCATTCCATCAATTGGCGTGAATGCACCTGTCGAAATGGTGGGTATTCTGAATAATGGTGATTTAGCGACGCCAACACATGACCCCTGGAATGATGTGGGGTGGTTTGTATCCGGCCCTCAACCGGGCCAGCAAGGCAGTGCAGCCATGGATGGACATTTAGATCGCCCCGGCGGTTATCCGGCGGTGTTCTGGAATCTACGCTACATGCATGTTGGTGAGCGCATCATGGTGATGAGTGCGAGCGGCAAAACCCTCAATTTCCAGGCAACTCGCGTCGCTTTCTATGCACCGCAAGCAGCCCCTATTCAGGAAATATTTGGCAACTCAGGCGGCACCTATCTGAACCTGATTACATGTGCAGGTGATTGGATTCCCAGCCAACATCAAACTACGCTTCGGCTGGTTGTTTACACAACTCTGGTGTGAGCCTGGAAAGTCTGTTTGGAAAGTCTGTCAGGAATTCAGGCTACTCCAGCAAGAAACTTCCAATCAGTTCACGCCGTAGCGCCGCTTTTTCATCCTCATTGATGCTCTTTTGCCGGGGATTCGCCTCTGTACCTTTCCACACCGCGACAGGGCTGGTAACCGAATCCATGAAATCGTCCTCATACATCTCATCCTCTGGAAGTGTAGAGGAGAAGGAGGGGGTGATTTCCTCGGTAACTTGATCCTGTAATGGCAGGCGTTCGTCGAAAGGCTCTACCGGACGCGGCGTCTCAGGGATGAATAGCATGGCCGTAGTAGGCGCGTCTACCGTTTGTGCAAACGCAAGTTCCATGGTTGGGGCCTCTTGAGCCACCTCATGCGTGCGAACCTCTAACGGTTGTGTTCCCACAAGAGCAAAGCGAGTACCAAGAATCTCGACAAAGATACCCTGCCCATTGCGCAGGTCTGCTAGTTGATGGCGTAGCTCGCTATTCTCCGCCTGGAGTTGCTCCAGGTATTGCTTCTGCGTGCGTAGTGCTTGTAAGATAAAATCGAAGCTACTATCGCTCATACTCATGTTGTTCCTCCTGCTTCACCAGCGTGAGCTTCACAAGCTGGTAAAAACGGCTTGCTGAAACGTGGGCTTTCGGGTCTGTTGTTCTCCTGTACAAGAGAACGCAGATTCTCTCCATCTTCGTATAGGAACGTATCAATATGACTAAAGTAACAATGGTTCTGATTTTCGATTGCTTGTGTAGCATCTCAAGTCGCTTCCACTTTTCCAATTCCATAATTAACCATTATTCCCGTTTCATTCTTGCTTTGTGGTATAGTATCGGAGAAATGGAAAAGGTGGTGTCAATTTGCGTATCTAAACTGGGCCTTGAAACGTATCCTAAATGTACATAGAAAATTCGTCACGAGCAAAATAAACGGGGAAATGATGGCGAAGGATACTATAACACAAACCACATCAACGCAACTTACTGACGAAGAGCATGGTCAGGATAAGCATCGTCTTGGTCCTTTGCTGTGCTGGGCCGTGGTTTTTGCTGATATTGGGACATCGGTTTATTATGTTCCCGGTATTCTCTATGCCAATGTGGGGAAGTTGGCTGGCTTCTTTGTCTTCTTAACCATGTCGGTATTTGTATTGCTCACGCTCAAATATGCCGAAGTGACGCAACGCTATCCCCAGGGTGGAGGAGTTGTCACGGTTGCCGCGCTGGCTATTAATAAATGGGTGGGCGCGTTAGGCGGCATGTTTATTCTGGTTGACTACTTTCTTACCGCTGCCATCAGTGGTCTGTCGGGCATGTTATACCTCAGTGTTGTTGCGCCGGCCATAGGTCCCTATGCGTTATGGATCACGGTAGGCATCCTGATATTGCTTGGCGTATTAAACTGGGTGGGCATTAGCGAGAGTGCGAAAGTGAGCCTGGTAGGCGCGGTGATTGCTTTTGGCAGCGACGTGGCTATTCTTGTTACCGTTTTTACTCACATTTCCTTTGGCGACTTCTTAGCGCTTTTTACCCAGATGTTTCAGGGTAGGGCGATTACTCCGGTTGCTATTCTCACCGGTTTTGCTGGCTCCTTCCTGGCTTTTTCAGGGTTGGAGAGTATATCGCAACTTTCGCCAGTGATGAAAACGCCGCGCAAGAAGGTAGCGGGCATGGCGTTGCTAATAGTTGTACTCACCATCGGCATCACTAGCCCTGTTCTGACGATGCTTTCTACCATCTTACAAGAAAATGAGGCTGCTAACGCTGCTCAATCAACACAACTTATTTCGTTGCTCGCGGGCCATTGGGGCAACACGGTTTTGCAGACAGAAGTAGCGATTAGCGCCAGTGCGCTGCTGGTGTTCGCCAGCAATACAGCCATCATTGGGACGTACCACGTTTTTATTGCGCTGGCCCGGCTAGAATTTTTCCCTTCTTTTGTATTGCAGCGCAACAAATTGCGCAATACCCCTCATTACTCAATTGGGCTTGCTGCCGGTATTCCTATAGCCATTCTCATTGCGGTCAATGCCGATATCATTATTCTCGGTGATATGTATGCTTTTGGCCTTTTGGGAGCTTTCACCCTGACATGCTTGGGACTCGACATTGTGCGCTATAAGGAGCGCAAATTGGCTCGCATCATTGCGCAGCATTTACCGGAACGGCAACGCGGCAAACATCACGGCATTGGTGGGGCGCAAATGCCTGCTCAAGATGTGTTGCGTAGAGCAGATATGGTAAGTAAAGAATTTGTCCTTGGAAATGGCGACGCGGCTAATACTGGTGTTGAACTGGATGCTGTTGCTGCCCTTGCGGCCGCTTCACAAGCCGGTTATCGCTCAATGAAAGGTCTCTGGTATTCGCTCAATTTCTGGTTAGGTGTGTTGACAACGGTGCTTGTCTTAACAGCCTGGACGACAAATCTTATTTCCAAGCCTCTCGCGACAGCCTTTGGTGGCTCAGTAGCGGCGCTTGGTATGGGCGTTTCCTATGTCGTCTATAAGCGGCACCAGAGCAGAGGTCATGCGCCCGTCATCCCTACAGGCATCGGAAGCTACTTGCCTGGCTCTATACTGGCGGTGCTGACGGCGGGTAATCCTCATAATGATGCTGTGATAAATACCGCAATTCATACTGCTGATGGGCATCCTGTCATCTTTTTGTTTATTGGCAAGCCTGCTCCCGATACCTATCATCCCCCGGATATCTTTGAAGTTGTTGATCCATACTTAGATGATGCGGAGGCAAAGAGATATTTTGGTCGTGCTGAACATCAGGCGCAAAAAGCGAAAATCCAGCGTCGTTTTGTGTACCGGCATCAGGCCCCTGGAACAGTGGCACGTTTTTGGCAGCTTCTTCGTCCGCATGACACCATTGTTACTGCCGAGGAGGCACCAGAGTGCGTGGACCTCAATCCTGATCGCATCCGTTACGAGCTGACCCCCGAAGGGAAAGTGGCCCACATGGTGAAAAACTGGTAATGTGATACACTATTGTCAGGAGATGTAGGTGATGGTAGCGTTAGGGACAGCTTTTTGTATTCATTCCCAAACGATCAGAGTGCGTGATAAAATACAGGTACCTGCAATGCCTGTGGTAATGTATTACTTAATGAAGAGTGAAGAGGGACAAACAACATGAATGATCGCATCCGTGAAATTTTGAGCTGGTATTCCAGCGAGAACCCCGGCACCCGTACAAACCTTGCTCGTATGCTCAATCATGGCAAGCTGGCTGGCACTGGCAAGATGGTTATTTTACCGGTAGACCAGGGCTTCGAGCATGGCCCGGCGCGTAGCTTCGCGCCAAACCCCGTCGGTTATGACCCACGCTACTTTTTCCAATTAGCCATTGAAGCTGGCTGTAACGCTTATGCCGCGCCGCTTGGTGCCCTCGAGGCTGGTATCGCCGATTATTGCGGCGAAGTTCCCCTCATCTTAAAGTGCAACAACCATGATGTGTTGAATGACGAAAAAGACCCCATTTCTGCTATCACTTCCGGTGTCAGCGATGCGTTGCGCCTGGGCTGTGTCGCGGTCGGCTTCACGATCTATCCTGGTTCCAGCGAGCGTGTTACCATGTATGAGGAGTTGCGCGAACTGACCGCCGAGGCCAAAGAGGCCGGTCTGGCTGTCGTTGTCTGGTCCTACCCACGCGGCAGCGCTATTAGCAAAGAGGGTGAGACCGCTATTGATGTCGTTGCCTATGCCGCTCAGATAGCTGCACAACTTGGCGCGGACATCATCAAAGTGAAACTACCTGGCCAGAAGGTCGAGCTTCCAGAGGCGCAGAAAGTCTACCAGAAATACGAGGTTCCCATTTCAACTCTGGCCGAACGTGTGCAACATGTGGTACAGAGCGCCTTCGGTGGTCGTCGTATCGTCATCTTCTCCGGCGGTGCCACCGTTGGAGACGAAGAGTTCTTTACCGAGGCTCGTGCCATTCGCGATGGTGGCGGTTTCGGCTCGATCATCGGTCGCAACTCCTTCCAGCGCAAAAAAGAAGATGCCATCAAATTCCTCAGTACTGTAATGGGCATCTACGATGGGTCAATCCAATAACGAAATTCAGAATATGGGAACTTTCCCAAAGAGCAAATGCCCCTGCAACATGTCATACGTTGCAGGGGCATTTGCTCTTTTTTATTTTTCACTGTCTACGCACCCTGACTCTGCCGAGTTCGATATAGATCACTTCATCCATAAGTCTCTGCGTAGCATAACCCAGAGCAGCGCGTATATCCGTAATGCTCAAGTAATATTCGTAGAGTACTTCGTCAATGCTCATACCTCCAGCAAGTTTGCCGAGTACAAGGGATACTGGTACCCTTGTACCCTTAATGACAGGTTTACCGCCAAGAATTTCAGGATCAGGGATAACACCTGGATAAAGTTCAATTGAGGCCGTAGTTCATACCCTTTACATGTAATTACAGGGTGGGTAAACTCAAATACCTGCCTTTTCTATTATACTACCTGACGCCTTTAACCTGCCGGATGACTAAGGTTCCCAGCCCGAAGTAGACAATCGTTACCAGGAAGAGTGTTGTGTAGCCAATGTGGTTAGGTAACGTGTGCAACAATTGCAAGATAATGCCGCCAATGGTGATACCGATGACTTGCGGCAAAATGCCCATTGCCGACCAGATGCCGAGGAATTTCCCGGCTTCATCGGTTGGTGGCAAAACATCGGTCGTCAAAGCCCAGTCTACGCTGGAATAGGCACCATAGCCGATGCCGAAAAATGCACCGGCAATCAGGGCGCTGTACTGGCCCTGGAAGATAATGAAGATGAGACAGACAACGGTCATGACCGCGCCAGATAGGTAGACCAGTCCCTTCCGTCCCCAGTGGTCTGATGCATAGCCCGCGAGCATCGAGGTTGGTAGTGCCATCAGTAAAAGCGCGGGCAAGAAGAGCGCACCATCAAACTGTTCGCCAGAGAAAGGCGTATTCAGAATAATGGTTTTTACACCCGGCCCACCCAGAACATCATCGAAGTAGTACTGCAAGAAGTAGAAAACGCCCCAGATACCCATCATCATCAGCAGGCGAGCTAGCAATACCCACGACAGGTCGGGATAGGTCGAAGGTTTGAAAAAGAACTTGCGCAAGAATGAGCCAACTTGCAATTTCACGTGCTTTTCTGGGGGCAGCGGTGTCTCTTTCACGAAAATCACTGTGTAGACAACGAAGAGGATTTGCACGACGGCAATCAGTAGGAAAACTTCCACAATCTCATTCTTGTACAGTGGTAATCTGTCGTTCTTGTTCACGATAATGCCCGCGATCACCGAGCCAAATACCGTACCGAGCAGCGTGAAGAGGCCATTGAATCCTGCCGTAAGCCCGCGCTGGTACTCCGGCACCTTATCAGCGATAATCGCGCTCCACGGCGCATTGGCAAGGTTATTGCTGAATTGCAGGAAGAGGAAGAGCAGTGTGAATAGCAATAAAAGCACCGCATGCGAGGAGGTGAAATAGGGCGAGAAGCCAAATGCTACCAGCACTATAACGTTGATGATGGTGCCAATAATCATAAATGGGCGGCGGCGACCCATACGAAACGTCGCGTAATCCGAGACGGCCCCAACAAGCGGATTGACAACTACCGCGACAAGTGTTCCCCAGATAACCACTAGCGCGAGGTTGATATCTTTCAGGTTAGGATCGAGAAACTTGACAACCATACTGGGAATAACGATTGCGAGCAACGCCTGCCAGTGAAAATTGTTTGCTACCCAGAAGACGTTCAGGTTGATTTGCTCGAAGACGGAAACGCGCCGCTCCTTCGCGACACTCGGTGGGCTAATGGCAAGTTCACCGGGATTATCAATAATCTCCATAAAAGCGCAACCTCCTCCCGAAATACAGGGCAGATGTATGCATTTGCGTCCGGCAATGGACTTGCGCTCATTATACAGTAATTGGTAGAGAATTGGAACTAACAACGCACAACAAAAAACATGCAGGCGTTGCCTGCATGTTTTTTGTTGTGCATTGTTAGTTCCAATTCTCTATGCCGACATCTTCGCCCTGGCTTTCCAGCCAGCGCTCCAGGTCAATGGCGGCCCGGCACCCATCACCGGCGGCTGTCACAGCCTGACGATAGCGGTGGTCGGTTACGTCACCCGCTGCGAATACTCCGGGAATATTGGTCATCGTATGATCAACGGGAACGATGTAGCCCGCTTTATCCATCTCCAGCACACCTTTGAACAGGTCGGTGTTGGGCTGATGGCCGATAGCGAGGAAGAGGCCCTGGATAGGCAGCACGCTCTCTTCATCGGTTTTCACATTGTGCAGACGTAATCCGGTAACTTCATTTTCGCCCAGTATCTCGCTCACCTCGGTATCCCAGATAAAGCTGATTTTCGGATTCTTATGAGCGCGGTCCTGCATAATTTTACTTGCTCGCAGCGAATCGCGACGATGAATCAGCGTCACATGGCTCGCGTAGCGTGTCAGGAACGTTGCCTCTTCCAGCGCCGTATCGCCACCGCCAATCACTGCCACGTCCTTATTCTTAAAGAAGAAACCGTCACAGGTGGCACATGCGCTCACGCCGCGTCCCTGCAACAACTTTTCGCTTGGCAGTCCCAACCACTTCGCGCTGGCACCGGTAGAGATAATTATGCTGCGTGCATAATAGTCGCCGGAATCCGTGGTAATCTGAAAAGGACGTTTGCTGAAATCTATTGCCGTCACATCCTCTGGAATCATCTCTGTGCCAAAGCGACGTGCCTGCGCCTCAAATTTCTCCATCATCGGCGGACCGAGAATCCCATCTTCAAAACCAGGGTAATTCTCCACTTCGCTCGTCAACATCAACTGTCCACCAATTTGATACCCTTGAAACATCAAAACCGAGAGGTTGGCACGCGCCGCATAAATCGCCGCTGTATAGCCCGATGGCCCGGAACCGATAATAATGACATCATATTGCTTATTCATACCAGAGCATCCTCATTTCTCCATTGAACTCTTCTGCTCATATCAACGCTTTCGAAGCCGATTCTATTCCAGCTTTGAGCGGAAAGAGCGAGCAAGGCTGTCGCAAGGGAATCTGGCGTACCCTTGTGGTCGCCAGGCTGACTCACTTCTTGAGAACTATGCTGTGCCATACCCATAGCAGCCCGTTCAACACCGTGAGCGCGAAAATGGCTTGCACTACTGCGTTTGAGAGAAACAAAAACCATCCATACGAGTTGGGGAAAAATGGAAAGAGGGTAATTTGACCGTATCCCACAATGCCGGTTTCTATAAGAATGCCAATAATGCTGAGTAAGCTTGCAAACACTATTTTCATACCCAGACTGCCATAGCGTTGTGAGATGGGAGAACTCAGGCCCGCAATGACGCAAGCAAGTCTATAACTGATGGCAAGCACCAGCGCAAATGTCGTATTGCCGGAAGGAGGGGCAAGATAGTTAGCGGCATAGCCACCGATTAACCCGACACATAAGCCCACCCAGGGGCCATAAGCGATTGCGAGGAAGAGTGGAAGCATAAAAATGAGATCCAGTAAGATGCCTCCTACCGACATATGATATGTCAGATTGCCGGCTGTATATGAATAGACCGTCGCGTTAATTGCTGTTAGCTGAGGTGTGTTGATCATCAGTAGATTCACAACATAGGTCAGCAGACCGAAAATGAGAATGCCGGCAATTGCAGCCACAAGCTGTTTTCGCCCAAAGCTCCACGGATTGCCTCTTTGCGCGAAAGGCATGTTGGGTGTCACCTTAGCGTTGGATGTATTTCCATTAAATGAAACGGAACTCGCGCCCTGCATGGGTGGAGAGGAGAATTCTGTTCGTCGTGCCGCAGGTGGTGCGGCGTATTGCGTATCTGCTGCTGACGGCGGCATGGATTGTAAGGAAGGAGCCACATAGTGTGTATCCGCCAGCGAAGGCGGCAGAACTAATGGTGGTGGTTGGGATGGCTGTGACGGCTGTGATGGTGGTGATGATATGTTGGGTGCGTTCCCTGGCTGAATTGCTTGCCCAAAAGCATTCGTGAAAGCCATCACACTGCCGAAGCGCAGATGTGGGTCTTTTGCCAGTGCCGTTTGCAGCACTTGATCCAGTTCAGCTGAAATATTCGGGTTTTTTGCCCGAACTGAGGGAGGAGTGGCGTACATATGTTGCGTACATAACTCGGTAAATGAACCGTGGAATGGGGTGTCCCCACACAACCATTCGTAAGCCACAATGGCTAGCGCGTACTGATCGCTGGCGGGACGTGGCTTGCCGTTAATTTGTTCAGGCGACATGTAAATGATGGTACCCACGACATCTTCAGTATTCTGATACAGTGAGCTTTGTGTGACGAGCGCGATGCCAAAGTCGCTGAGCAAGATATCGTTGTTGCGCCCAATCAGCATGTTTTCCGGCTTGATGTCGCGGTGAACCAGGCGTTCATTATGGGCATATTGGAGCGCCTCGGCAACCTGGGAGATGTAGTTTGCTACCGTCGCAGGTTGCAACACCGAGCCAGGAGGGTGGCGCTGGTGCAGCGTGCCATTCGAAGCGTAATCCATCACGAGGAACGGGGTCTCGCCATCGACCCCAAAATCGGTCACGCGCACAATATGCGGATGTACCAGGCGAGCAATAGTGCGTGCCTCTTTGAGGAATTTCTCCATGTCCTCTCGTGACAACTGGGCATGCATCACTTTGACTGCGACAGGTGTGTTCAAAAACACATGCTCACCGAGATATACCTCTGCGAAACCGCCTTTGCCGATCATACGTATGAGGCGGTAGTTTCCTAATTTTTGTCCCGCACGGTCTGCCATACCTGCACCTTCTTTATCTGTTGGTGGCATGACTGCCATAGAGCATTGATTAGTTATGATACAACATTGTATCACGTATTTAGCGGTATCCTTGCCTTTGTTGGCTGCTTTTCGCGGAACTATTGTATATAGAAAGGCTGATGATAAACACAACAATTGCGACGAGAGTCTGCGGAATGGTCATAATGATAAAAATACTCCATCCAAAATTCGTATAATAATGCTGAATCTGCGTTGCAGAAAAGCTAGTGAAACTGGCACCAATTATTAGACCGACAATAGTCCAGAAAATGGCAGAGAAGATGGGGGTGCCGGTTTTGTTATTGCCTCTTGCCCGCATATAAGCAATGCTCGCGATAAATGCCATGATGGTAAATCCCATGTACCAGTTCCATGGACTGGTGATGTGTGCAAAGTAATCGGCGAGATACGTACCGAGACCAGTGACAAACAATGCAACCCATGGTCCATAGGCAACTGCCAAAAAGAGAGCTATCGCGAAAACTAGATCATTCACAATTGTTCTAGGGCTAATGCCCACATAGATATTCCCAATGCGGGTCATGTAAAAAAAAGTTTTGTAGGAAGAATTGTAGGAAGTGTTTATGGATTGCAGATCAAGACTATATTTGCAAATGCCGTAGATGATAATGCCAATGAGACCGGCAAGGATTTCTCGCTTGCCAATACTCCAGGGATGTCTCTGAGTTGGTGCTTGCCACGCGGGTCTATTAGGCGGCAATTGTTGTATAGGGGGATAGCTTCCGCCCATTCCGTTGCCATACGAATTGTTATAATTTGGGTAGTTGGAATAACCTGAGTAATTACCGGAAGGGTTGCCGTAGGGCGGACTAACTATTGGTGGAGGTGGTGGTGCGTACACGGTATGTGGTTGCGGTGGTGGGGCAACCTTTTCTGTTCGCGGTGGCGGGGGTGTTGATGATATAGTTGGAACCCTCCCTGGTTGTATAGCTTGTTCGAAAGCATTCGCGAAGGCTTGCATACTACCGAAACGCTGGTGCGGGTCTTTCGCCAGTGCCATTTGCAGCACTTCATCCACCGCGGGGGAAATTGATGGCAGTTTCCCGCGAATTGGCGCGGGCGTGGCAAACATGTGCTGCGTACACAACTCGGTAAAGGAGCCGTGGAATGGTCTATCCCCGCTGAGCCACTCGTAGGCCACGATGGCAAGTGAATACTGGTCGCTGGCGGGACGAGGTTTACCTTGAATCTGTTCGGGCGACATGTAAGCTACTGTCCCTACAACATCCTGCGTATTCTGGTAGCGCGAGCTTTGTGCGACGAGCGCGATGCCGAAATCGCTGAGCAGAATTTCGTTGCTGCGCCCCATCAGCATATTTTCCGGCTTGATATCGCGGTGAATGAGCTTTTGATCGTGGGCATATTGCAGGGCTGCTGCTGTCTGTTTGATGTACGGCACGATAGTTGCGGGTGGAAGTATGGTCCCTTTCGCATGACGTTGCCGCAAGGTACCGTTGGGAGCGTAATCCATTACCAGGAAAGGCGTTTTTCCTTCGATGCCAAATTCTAACACGCGCACGATATTAGGATGAATCAGATGCGCAATCGTTCTGGCTTCAGCACCAAATGCACTTGCATCTTCGCTTCCTAACTGCGTATGCAATACTTTAATTGCGGCATGGGTTCCCAGGTGAATATGCTCGCCGAGGTAGACTTCCGCGAAGCCCCCTTCGCCAAGTAAGCGAATCAACCGGTAATTGCCCAGTTGCTGCCCGATTCGATCTCCCATTTGCTGCGCCTTTTCTCTACGCTTACATATATATCATCGCATAATATCCCAGGTCAATTGTAGAGAATTGCTGCTCTTCTGTCAAGTGCCTATTAAATTTTCTCTGAAATGCGCTTGTGTACCAATTGATGTATATATTCTACAAATTGTCATATACGCTTTGTGCTAGTTGCTAGACGGCGAGAGCCGCCAATTGGAGTACTGGTCGTCCCAACAGGGCGTTGACCATCATGCCCATACTATGAGCGGTGACCTTCGCAGCAATGCGTGTCATCA